>OIYY01000555.1_pt1 | contig 25635 bp, 16 predicted proteins | sample 1588341 | NCBI WGS metagenome assembly OIYY01 (sample SAMN03283287) | human gut metagenome | biome: human-associated habitat; material: feces | host: Homo sapiens | place: Peru | collected 2012 | reverse complement strand
GTATCGTCGGTATCATCTGTATCATCTGTATCTGTATCCTCCGTCTCCTCAAGGGCTTCATTTGATATTTTATAATGGAAATCGTCATCTGATCCGCTGTCATAGTCATCTACAGTATTTGCGTTGTAGCTGTTGTCCGCACTATTTACGGTAGCTATATTATCTGAATTGCCTGCATTGTCTGAAATGCCGGAACTGTTCGAATTGTCTACATTATATACATTATTTCTATTATTTTTATTCTGTGAGGTTCCTTTTATGGCAGGCTTTGTGCTGCTGTTATCTAAGTCGATATCAATAAATTCTAAATCCTTGTTCATTGTCAATCCTTTAAAATTATTTTTATGTTAAGTATAAGACAAAATTGTGTATTAAACAAGGCAATATATTGGGAAAATATTAAAAAAATATAAAATTATTAGCAGTCGCGACAAATGAGTGCTAAAAAGTGTTGACATTTACAAAAACAGGTATTACTATATAGCTGTTGCAGCTTGAGAGTGCTAAAATAAGGTGCAGCTATATAAAATTGTGAAATAAAAAATGATGAATTCAGTATACGGAGGTTATGATAATGGCTAATACACATGGTAGTTTATCAATTAACAGTGAAAATATTTTTCCAATTATAAAGAAATGGTTATATTCAGACCACGATATCTTCTATCGTGAGCTCATCTCAAACGGCTGCGATGCCATCACCAAGCTCAAAAAGCTCGACATGATGGGTGAGTATTCCCTTCCTGCAGACTACAAGGGCAAGATTCAGGTGCTTGTAAACCCTGACGAAAAGACAATAAAGATTATCGATAACGGTCTTGGTATGACAGCCGATGAGGTTGAGGAATACATAAGCCGTATCGCATTTTCAGGTGCTACAGACTTCATCGAAAAATATAAGGACAAGTCAAATGATGACCAGATTATCGGTCATTTTGGTCTCGGCTTCTACTCAGCATTCATGGTAGCTGACGAGGTAACAATCGATACTCTCTCTTATAAAGAGGGCTCTACACCTGTTCACTGGTCATGCGACGGTGGCACAGAGTACAACATGGAGGATGGCGACATGGACGACGTCGGAACAGAGATTACTCTCTACTTAAACGACGACTGTCTCGAGTTCGCAAACGAGTACCGCGCACGTGAGGTCATCGAAAAGTACTGTTCTTTCATGCCTACAGAGATTTACCTTGCAAAAGAAAATGCTCCTGAGGAGTACGAGACAATAGACAAGGCTGACAAGCGTGACACTGACACTGTCATCGAGGAAATCCATGAGGATGCCAAGTACGAGGAAAAAGAAAATGACAAGGGCGAGAAGGAGCAGGTAGAGGTATCTCCTGCAAAGGATCAGCTCAAAATCGTTAAGCGCCCTGTTCCGCTCAATGATACAACCCCACTGTGGACCAAGAGCCCTAATGAGTGTACAGACGAGGAATACAAGGAGTTTTACAGAAAGGTATTCTTAGACTACAAGGAGCCTCTTTTCTGGATTCACCTGAATATGGACTATCCTTTCAACTTAAAGGGTATCCTCTACTTCCCTAAGATCAATACAGAGTACGACTCAATTGAGGGAACTATTAAGCTTTACAACAACCAGGTATTTATCGCAGACAATATCAAGGAGGTCATTCCTGAGTTTTTGATGCTCCTTAAGGGTGTTATCGATTGTCCTGATTTACCGCTTAACGTATCACGTTCTGCTCTCCAGAATGACGGCTTCGTAAAGAAGATTTCTGAGTACATCACCAAGAAGGTAGCTGACAAGCTCATCGGTATGTGCAAGACAGATAAAGAAGCCTATGAGAAATACTGGGATGACATCAGCCCATTCATCAAGTTTGGCTGCTTAAAGGACGAGAAGTTCTGCGACAAGATAAACGACTATATTCTTTTCAAGGATATCAATGACAAGTATCAGACTCTTCCTGAGCTGCTCGCACCTGTTGCGGAGGATGAAAAAACAGATGCAGAAGGTGCCGATGCTTCTGACGATACAAAGAAAGCTGACAATACAGATGCAAATGCAGACAGCTCAGCCGACACTGATGAAAACAAGGAGCCGGAAAAGAATACTGTTTACTATGTCACAGATGTAGTACAGCAGGGTCAGTACATCAAGCTGTTCAAGGAGCAGGGCATGAACGCTGTTATCCTTGACCACAATATCGATACATCATTTATCACACAGCTTGAGCAGAGAAATGACCACTACAAATTCATGAGAATAGATGCAGACCTCACAGAGTCTCTCAAGGATGAATCCGGTGCAGACCTCACAGAGGCAACCACTACTCTCTCAGAGGTATTCAAGAAGGCTTTGAACAATGACAAGCTCACTGTAAAGGTAGAGAACCTTAAGAACGCAGATGTAGCTTCTGTGCTCACACTCTCAGAGCAGGGCAGACGTATGCAGGATATGATGAAGATGTACGCAGCCGGAGGCATGGGTGGAATGGATCCAAGCATGTTTGCCGCTGACCAGACACTCACATTAAATGCCAACAACGAGCTTGTGAAGTACATCTTAGACAATAAGGATTCTGAGCATGTTCCAATGTTTGCTGAGCAGCTTTACGACCTTGCAATGCTTTCTAACCAGCCGCTTTCAGTTGATCAGATGACTAAATTTGTTAAGAGAAGTAACGATATCATGCTTCTTCTTACAAAGTAAACCTAACAAAGTAAGCTCATAAAGTAAGTTTACTGTTCACATCTCAATAAAAATAAAATGCTGTACACTATGCAGGCTTCATGAACCTGTATGTGTACAGCATTTTTATTGATAATTTTATTTATTCGGCTCTCTTAAACAAATAGTTCACAAACACTGCCGATATCACTCCAAGCACAGCTCCTGCCAGGACATCCGTTGGAAAATGCATGAAGTTGTACATACGTGAAAATGCTATAAGTATAGCAAGTACAAGCGCCGGTATTCCCATTCTTTTGTCTATAAACATAAGTGTCACTGCTGCCGTTATGCCGTTTAGCGTGTGTCCCGAAGGAAATGATGAGTCAAACGGTATCATTACTATAAGACTGACTGTCTCATCTATCTGGCACGGCCTCAATCTGTCGACCATATTTTTTATTATCAGATTGCCCACTATAAAGCTCAAAAGCTCTGCCGAAAGCATCTGCAGGCCTCCACGACGGTATTTTTTTGAAATACAAAGCACTACACCTATCACAACCCACAATGCGCCTGCATTTCCGAGGGTGGACAAAAGTGCCATTACCTTGTCTAAAAGGGGTGTTCTGATACTCTGAATTGCATAGAGGAAGTCAAATTCCCAGTCCATATTATATGCTCCTATCTATTTTAGTGTCCTCTTATTCTAGTTATCTTCTTTAAAGTATTCATCATACACGGTAAAAAAGGAGCTTGTTTTCACATCTTTTTCATCCTTTATACTGATGGAATCCCATAGGTCGCTGTTTAAGCTAAAGCCTGCTTTTTTTACAAAGTGCTCATAGTCGTCATTAAACTGCTCCTGCTGCCGCTTTTGCAGTATCGTGACCTTGTTCTGCTCTGTTTTTTCATGGTCCAGCTTGGATATACACTTGATGAAATAGTAGCCGTCATCTGTGCTTATCATATCCGATGTCTCTCCATCGCCAAGCTCAAATGCTATAGCCTCAACCTCCTGTGGCAGAGCGCCCTTTGCCGCATATAGTTCTGTCTGGCTGTCCTCACTGCTGCCTGATGCGACTGCTGCAAAATCTTCCTTCACCGAGAGCTTCTGGCTCACAGCATCTGCGCTCTCCTTGCTCTTTACAAAGATTTTTTGTATATGGATGACTCTTGCATCCTCATCGCTTACCTCTGTATCAACGCCCTTCGACAGAGATTTGTACAGCTTTTGCGCAATCGCATAATGCTCGTATGCGCTCTCTATGTCTGATTCGTCAGCCTTTGTGAATTTCTTTTCAGCTTCATTTAATGAGCCATAGTATTCCTTTGCTGCCTTTGACACACTACTCTTTTCCTTGTCTGTAAGAGTAATCTTCTTCTGCTGTGCAATTGAAACCATGCAGTATATGCGCGTAAGCTCATCAACAGTGACATCCCTTATGTATTTTTCCACATCAGACGCATCATCTGTCTCAAGCAGATTCACATCATACATAGTGCCATACAGATTTTTGTAATTGGCCAGATATATGAGTGCCTCCGTCTTATCGCACTTCATATTGTCCACGGAAAAAACTGTATGGCTGTTCGTGGTATTTATATCAAGCACTATCTCCTTGCCGCCAATGCTGCAGCCGGTGAGCAGTGTCGCGGATGCAAGCAGCATACACATCGTTTTCTTTAAATATTTCATACCTGCTATCCTTCCACAACAAGGAATCTGCCGTCCGCAATGGCAAAGACCTCACTCTGGTCCATAAGCTCATCATCTGACATGCCCGAAATATCTGAGCCTGCCTCATCAAAATAATCTCTTACTTCCTTTATATTCTTACATACCACAGCCATGCAGTCCTCTAAAAATTCCTCTGCAGCCTCCGGAGTATCTGCAACCTCCTCGCTAAAAAGCTGTGTCTGTTTCTTTAAAAATGTGTCTAATACCTCGTCATCGTACTCGTACATATTGTATTCCTCCATGTAAATTATGTTCTTTGGTTTTATAATTATATAATAGATTGCTGTGACATGCCACTGTTTTTTATATTCATAAACGGTTGTATTAATTATTTGCGTTACCGTTTACTTCACTATGACCTGTAACAATTGTCTGCTGTAATCGGAATGAATATATGAGCCTCTCATCCGCCTGTATACTCTTACCATCTGTGGAAAAAATTCTTCCAAGTGCATCAGCATACAATTCAAGCTGTGTGCTGTATCTGTCGATAAGCTCTTTAGCAGCATTTACCCTGTCCGTCTTGTAATCAAGCAACACTATTTTGTCATTCTCCAGCCAGAATACGTCAATAATTCCCTGAACCAATACACCCTCATAGTCCATCACAAAAGGCTTCTCTTTAAACAAATCGCCCCTCTTATCCGCCTGTGCCATACGCGCTGCCACGTCTGATGCTGCAAACTGCTCTATAAGCCTTGGCCTGGTAAGCCTGTACATGTCGTCTGTGATAAGCCCCTTTCTTAGCATTTCATCCATGCTTTCCTTCACGAACGCACTGACTGCCACATGGTCTTTTGTATCTATATCACACAGCCTCTTGAAATCCAGGCACTCCATGACACGGTGTACTGCAGTTCCGCGAAGCGCTCCCTGATTCACACCAACTGCATTTTTTAGCTCTTTGCCTTCATTAGAAGCACTGCCTGTCTCATCCTCATCCCTTGCAAAGTCGGGCACATAGGTCTCCTTCTCCTCCAAAAGAAACTTAGGACGCTCTGCCTCACTCTCAGTGCTGTCATACCTTTCAACCATGGAGTCATGCTTCAGCTCTGAGACCGAGTATTTGCTTTTTTTGGTTATATCAGAGGCATATGCATACTCAAAATCAAAGTCCTCTGCTAATCTTTTGACTTTTGCTTCATCCGCCTCGCTTATCTGCTTAATAAGCTGCGCTTTCGATATATCGTTTGCCGCCATATCCATCGCAGTTCGTGCAGCAAACTCTGTTGCATCGACTGTGGATACCGTATACTTATCCGGGTACGACAGCATGGCCGGTATAATCCAGTCCAGATAACATCCTGCGCCCTCCCTTTGTCCGAAGCTTATTGGCTGGTCCGCATTTATATTGCCTCTATACTTCTCAAAGGATTTTTGGGCATTTGAAAGTCCCCCTGTCAGGATAATCTTTTCCTTTGCCCTGGTGAGCGCTACATAAAGCACACGCAGCTCCTCTCCCAGATTTTCCCTTTTAATGCGGCTCTCTATCTCATTTCTGATTAGTGATGGCCGCTTTGTCCTTGGGCTTTTTGTTTTTTCCACCAGACCAAGTCCCAGTTTTTCGTGTATCACCAGGTCTGATTTTATGTCCTGCGTATTGAAAAGCTTGCCAAGTCCGGAAACAAACACCACCGGAAACTCAAGACCCTTGCTCTTGTGGATTGTCATGATACGCACCACATCATCGTTCTCGCCTGCTGTATCTGCCTCTCCGTAGTCTATCTCGTATTTTTGCTGTATATCTATGTACCTGACAAAGTGAAACAGTCCCTTGTAGCTGGTCTTTTCATAGGCTGTGGCCATCTCTATCAGCATATCTATATTCTGTCTGCGCCGCTTTCCTGCCGGCATGGCCGATGCATACCTGTAGAAGCCTGTCTCATCAAGTATCATGTACAAAAGCTCATGGATTGGCGTATCAGCTACGGCACCTCTGAGTCTCTCAAATACCGCTGCGAAGGCTTCAAGCTTCTCATCCTCATAGCCATCCTCTCCTGCCATGGCGCTAAGTGCAGCCTGTGCAAAGCTTACTCCCTTAAAGGCTGCCCTGATCTGTGCAAGCTCCTCATCATCCAGGCCCACGATAGGCGAAGCAAGCACTGCTGCCATCGGAATATCCTGCAGCGGATTGTCGAGTATTCGAAGCATTGACAGTATCACCTGTATCTCATACGATGAGAAGTAGCCTGTATTTGACTCTACATGCGCCGGAATATCACAATCCTTTAGCACCGCTGCCACTGTATTGCCCCAGGTCGCAACACTTCTCGAAAGTATCACAATATCCCTGTACTGCACTGCTCTTAGCTGCCCTGTCTTTTTATCAGTCACCATGCCGTTTTCCATCAGACTCCTGATACGGTTTGCAATCAAAAGAGCCTCTATCTGCACCTTATCTCCATCCTCATCCTCTATAATTTCAGATAGATCCTCGTCCTTGTAATCAACAAGCAAAAGCTCAGGACTCATCGTCTCCTCCGGATAGCTTGCACCCGGATACAGTGCCGCATCGTCATCATACTGCACATTACCCAAATCAGCTGCCATTATTTTGTAGAATATGTCGTTAGTAAAGTCTAACACCTCATTCCTGCTTCTGAAATTCTTATGCAGATCTATCCTCTGGTGTGCACTGTCATCTGACGTATATGTGTTGTATTTTTCCATAAACAGCTCAGGACGTGCCATACGAAACCTGTATATGCTCTGCTTCACATCCCCCACCATAAACATGTTGCCGACTCCCCGGTGCTCTCTTGAAATAGCTCTGAGTATATCCTCCTGCACCTGATTTGAGTCCTGATACTCGTCAATCATGATTTCCTCAAAATGTTTTGAAAACTCACGAGCTGTCTCTGTCGGCTCAAGTGTCTGCTCATCCACCAGTATGCGAAGCGCAAAGTGCTCTATATCAGAAAAATCAAACACTCTTTTTCTTGTCTTTACAGCCTCCATAGCATCATAAAACTCGAGTGAGAGCCGTATGAGCTCTTTAACAAATGGTCTTTGACGCTCTAGCTGCTCATACATGAGATCCGTTGACATGCCAAAGTATTTCTGCTTTATTCCATCCACCTTCTTTTTGGTGGCATCGCGCATGCTTTTCACGCGCTCTTTTTTCTTCTCGTCTCCGTCAAATTTTCTGATGACTGCAATTCTGCCAAAGGATATTTTGTTTAAGAACTCCTGCATGCTGCCATAGCCTGTCACATCAGACAGTCCATCAAACAGCGCTATATCCTCTGAAAGCGTAAGCGCATACTTTTCAAGTCCCGGTGTAGCCAAAGCCATATCTTTAGCCAGTGTAAGCTCCTGTACGGCCTCCTCCAAAAGCACTCTGCTGTAATCCACTATCTCCTTAATGATTTCTGAGTCCTCAAGCTCTTTAGCTGACTTTATATCGTATAGACTTAAGAGGCTGTTCATCCACCTTCTCGGCCATGATGCACTGCCCGCCTTATAGTAGATATCCTCCACCATCTGCCTGACTGCAGAGTCATTTCTCCCCTTGCTGTAGGTATCCACCAGATTAATAAATGCCTCATTGTCCTCTCTTGCATAATTGTCCTCAAATACCTGTGCAAGAGCATCCTTTAGCATAAGCTTAAGCTCTGCCTGATCACCAATCCTGAAATCGGGATCCAGATCAAGCTGCGCGAAATTGTTCTGCACCACAAACAGACAAAACGAATCTATTGTAGTGATTAGCGCATTGTGAACAAGTGTCGACTGTCTCTGCAGATTTTCATCGTCCGGCTTTTGCTCCTTCAAGCTGTCTATGGCGCGGCTGACACGCTCTCTCATCTCAGCTGCTGCTGCCTTTGTAAACGTCACCACAAGCATCCTGTCGATATCCACAGGCGGATCATCCACACATATTCTGTTTACTATACGCTCAACGAGTACTGCTGTCTTTCCCGAGCCCGCTGCCGCTGAGACAAGTATATCTCTGTCTCTTAAATCTATTACCTTCTGCTGTTCACTGGTCCATTTAACGTCCATATTATGTCTCCCGATTATGGCTTTATATTATTATCTCCATAGGCTGCTTTATGCTCTGCCGCTGCAAGCTGAGTACGCATTTTATCAAGCACATCTTCCTTATTGTCACCGTTAAAGCTTCTTTCGCTAAAGCCCGGTATCCTTGAATCATACCTGCATATGGCCTGAAAAGCGCAATATGCGCAGCTGTCTGTTTTCTTGTTTTTGATAGGATTGACTGCGACATTTCCATCGTATATTTCTCTTCCTATCTCGCGAAGCTTCTCTCTCGCAAACCTTGTTATTACATCAAACTCTTCGGCACTTGCCACCCTTGAGCCTGAAGCCGGTGTCTGGTCCTTTTTTAAAGTGACAGGGATTACATCGGAGCTTTTCTCAAATTCCCTGTCCATGCCTCTGTATGCCTTTTCATCCGAGTTTATGAGTCCGTCAGGCTTGAGCCTCTTTAATATCATCTGATTGATTTCTTCCTCAGACAGTTCCGCACCCGCAGCCACATCCTTTAAATCAATTACAGGATCGTCAATGTGATAGTACAGCATACCGCCCGGCTCCACACTCACCTGCTTTTGTGCCGCCTTCTTTTGCTCCATGACAGCATCCATATACACTGCAAGCTGAAGCTGCGTACCATAGTACAGCTTCACCAGGTCAAAGACTGTATTTCCCGACTTGTAATCCAGTACCTTCACAAACAGCCTGCCCTCATCCTTGTATGTGTCCGTCCTGTCCACGCGACCCTTTATATCAACCGTCACATCATTTGCCATATCAAGGCTCTCGTAAAAGGAAAACTCAAACCTCTCCGGCACAAAGCTTCCCCTTCGTATCTGGGTTGTGAGCGCCCATACTGTCTGCTTAAAGACCGCCTTCATATGTGAGACGGTATGCAGGCTCTCTGCAGTATCAAATATGCCAAAGCCCGCATATTCATCAATCACCTCGTTTATCGCTTCCATAGCAAGCTCATCTCTTTTAGTATCTGTCACGCTAAACCAGTCCGTACTCTCCCTATCAAGCTTTTTACTGTATCTTTCGAGTGCTTCATGGTATATGTTACCCATATCAAGGGATGAAAAGCCGCTCTCCTCACGCTCTGTAAGCCGCAGTCCATAATTCAGGAAATGAGCATATGCGCACCTCGCAAACTGCTCAAAGCGCGTGATACTGCCCTCCATGTGTCTGCCGTATATGCTTCTTGCCACATTACGGCTTATCGGATCCTTTGAATAATGCTCAAACCTTGCCTCGATGAGCCTCTCCACGGCATTTTCATTAAAATATCCTTTATCATTAGCTTCATTATCTGTCTCATCATAAAGCATCACAGCTGCCGCAATCTCGCACCAGCTGTCATCCACCTCGTTTGACAGCAGATAGTCCATGGCGCTTCTTTTGCCTGAAAGATCTGCAAGCTGCTCCACATCCTCTGTCTCTGTCACTGCAAGCTTTGGAAACATCCCCCTTAATATGCCTATGAGGTATGAAGGCTGGGCAGCCTTTTTCTCACTGTCAAGCCTCGTGTAGCTGATATAAAGCTCCCTGGACGGCTTTGTCATATTCAGATACAGATAAAACCTCTGTATAAACGCCTGCTCCCTCGCACCCGGCGCAAGCTCTATATCCAGCTCCTTAAGTGCCTCTCTCTCATACTGGGATATGATGCCTCCCCTTCCTGCTGCCTTTGGGACAATCCCATCGTTTACGCCCGCAAAAAACATGACCTTTATGTTTGTCAGACGTGTTCTCTCGATATCTCCGATGGTCACTGTGTCGTATCCCGGCGGTATGACTGCCACATCGGCTGCATCAAGCCCGGCATCCAGTATCTGTGTAAATTCCTCTGCATCCATGCATTCATCACCCAGCACCGCCACATATTTTTCAAAGAGCTGCATGACTATTTTGTATATCTGTCCGTATTCCTTTGATGCGGTCTGGTCTCCTGCCTCAAGCAGTCCCTGCTCCTTTTTTGCAAGCTTATCAGGTATCTCAAGCAAAACTGTCAGCCTGTATATCGCCAATACATAGTCCCTCACCTTTGACTTTTTATCGGAAAACACCTGATATACCGGCTTTAAAAGCTCTATTATATACTCCCTGCTTTTATTTAAAAGCTCAAGGTCATAGCATGCCCTTTGCTTTGGCAGCCTGACCCACTTTTTTTCCCACGCGCTTTTACCTCTCACGCCACAGGCGAGCACGTAGTTTTCAAGTACGTCTATTTCACTGTCCGATAGCTTACTAAAGCCACACCGCAAAAATCTAAACACCGCATCTGCCGAGAAATTCTGTGCCGCAATATCAGGAATGGATCTGATAAACTCAATAAACGGATGAAACAAAATCTCCTGTGTGGCATCGATAAAATAAGGGATATTGTATTTGTCAAATATCTCACGCACATAATTTGCATATGTATTTACATCACCTGTGACTATCGCAATATCACGATAGCGCAGGCTTTCGTTTCTCACGAGCTCATTAATTTTTCTTGCTATCCTTGTCAGCTCCTGCTTCGGGTCACGCAGACAGTCTATGTGAATATGCTTTGGTTCTTTTTCAAAGGAGCATCTTCGTTTTCTGAAAAGCTGCTGCTCCATAAAGCTTAGCTCCTCGTTTTCTGAAAGCCTGTAGTTTTTATCAAGGATAATGGGTTCCTCGACCTCTATGCCATAAAACGCTGCCATTTCGGTGAGTGATTTCACAGTCCTTTTTGGCATGTCGAACAGCTCCTGCATCCCCCTGCTCTTAAAAATATCCTCACGACAGTCTATAGTCAGTGTGACATATATTTTCTTTGAAATGACAAAGAGCTTTTTGATGAGCTGGTTCTGTATAGGTGTAAAGCCTGTAAATTCATCAAATGCAATGACTGAATTTCTAAGAATGGCAGACTCCTCTGCCACATTGCAAAGCACATTAAGTATTTCCTCTGCCGTAATATATTTATCCTGCATGAACTTCTCAAATGCTTCATAGAGCACGAGCACATCCTTGAGCTTGCCGGAAAGTGTATCGGACAGCCTGCCGGAATCAATATATCTTCCCAGCTCCTCAGGTGATATATTGTACTGCACAAGCTCTGAAAGCAGTGACTTTACCTCGCTTATATAGCCGATGCGGTTTAAGTTTCTGCCTATTACGCCAAGCTTATCCGCTTCCTGTGCCGCAAGCTTTCTGAGCACAAGGTTCTTACCTGTCTCCTCAAGCACCGTGAGATTTGTGATTCCCAGCTCATCAAACACTCTGTAGGCTAAGCGCTTAAAGCTTAGCACATCTATATTCATGATGGCTTTGTTCTCAGACAAATCCACAAGCTGTCTCTGCGTCTGCATTGTAAACTGCTCAGGCACTATGACAAGATAATTGTCCCTTGGGTGTGCCTTTGCCTCTTTCACTATCGTATTAAAGAGATATTTTGTTTTTCCGTTTCCTGAATTACCTGTGATAAACTGTAATGACATAAAAAGACTCCATGATTAACTACTGTGTAAAATGTATACTGTAATTATATCATGAAGTCCTCTATTATTGAATTATTTAATTTTAAATCTTGAGGTAATATTCTGTAATTCCGATGCAGAATCCTTACAATTTGTAGAGCGCTCAAAGCTCTCGCTTGTAAGCTCAACTACCTCTGTTGTCTTGTTGGCAATATCATTGATGCCGATTGAGCATTCATTGATATTCTGGTTGATTGAATCCATAGAATCCGTTATGCGGCTTATCGTATTTCTAAGCTGCTCAACCTCGCCGTTTGCCTGATTCATGAAATCCTCGATGCTTCTTGCCACATCACTGTACTCATCAGATGATGTCATGAAAGCGTCGTAGTCATTCATTACCTTGTTCTCAAGGAAGTCAAGCACATCAACCAGGCATCCTGTGAGTGTCTCTACCGATGAATTAACCTGTGCAACGATTGTCACGATATTGGCACCGGTTGCTGTTGATTCTGCCGCAAGATTTGCTATCTCACTGGCTACAACCGCAAAGCCCCTGCCCTGGTCTCCTGCTCTTGCTGCCTCTATTGAAGCATTTAAGGAAAGCAGTGTGGTCTCATCTGCTATATCCTGGATAGCCTTTGCAAGCTCATTAATCTTTTCTACCTGCTTTGCATCTGTTATTGCCTTTTCAGATGTGCTCTTGATAGAATCATAAACCTTAAGAGTCTCCTCTCTTGCACTGCTTGTTCTGTTATGGATAGCATTTGCCTTCTCCATAGCTCCGGCTGTCAGGCTTGTTCCCTCGCTTATCTTGTTTGCCACCTCGATAGCATTATTGTTCATATTAAGGACGCTGTTTGTAACCTCCTCTGTTGACTGTGAGGTGGACTCCATGCTTGCGGCAAGCTCCTCGTTGGTTGCCGAGTTGTTGGTCGAAGCATCAGTTACATTCTCTGAAATATCATACAGAGTATTTGAGTCGTTTACAAGCTTTCCGGAGATTCCGTTGAGCTCTGATATAATACCATTTAACTGCTCCTTCATTCTCTTTAGAGCCACGCCCATGACACCGATTTCATCCTTTGTGATCGGAATTTCATGCTCATCAGTCATGTTGAGCTGTGAGATATCATCGATAACTGCTGTAAGCTTTGTAATTGGCTTTGTAATCCTTCTTGTGACAAGGATACCGATTCCAACTGCCAAAATAACCAGTATCACGCCCATTAAAAGAGAGAATGTGGTGATTGTGGTGATGGATGCAAGCACATCTGATTTATCTGCCTCTACATATACCACCCAGTCATTGACCGTACACATAAATGCTATGTACTTTTCCTTGCCGTCCACCTTGCATTCCTCAACCTTTGCAGTTTCCATAACTCCTGTAGAGTTGAGCTTGTCGAGTACATTTTGTATTACAGGATTGTCCTCCATCTTTTTGCCTATCATCTTAGGGTCGTCATGATAGACATATTTTCCATCCTTGTCCACCAGATATGCCTTACTTGAATCCATATCCTGAATGCCGACATTGTAAAGTATGTACTGCACCCTGACATCCATATTTACCTGGTCTGTATCTCCGTAAAAGCTCTCATAAAGTGTATTTGACGCAGATACACATGTATCATACAAATAGTTCTCACATAAAGTTACTACGTTCTTCTTCATTACGATAAGCGAAACCGATAGTATTGCCACAATAAGAACAAGTGAAGTCGTGGCAATAAGTGTCGCTACCTTTGCCTTTATAGTTTTCATAAATTATTCCTCCTCACTGCTCTTTTGATTTGTCCAGTCAGCCTTAACCGTATCTACAAGTGTATCCCAGTCCATCTCACCATTAACGTAGAGCGTCAGGTCACTTCCCATATTATCCTTAAACTTCTGGTTCGGGAATGTAACAAAGTTCCATGGCACAGATTTCTTTGAGCTGTCATTCATGTACTCAAGCACCTCAACAGCGAGTGGGTTTGACGGATATTCCGATTCCTTAAAAGTGCTAAACGGAGGAATAAATCCAAACTTTTCTGTCACAAATTTTTTGCCTTCCTTTGAGCTGTAAAGCCACTCCAAGAAGTCAATAGATGCCTGCTTTTCTTCATCTGTGGCCTGTGAGTTGATACAGATATAATTCTCTGTTCCGATGCAAAGTCCCTGTGACTCTTCCCCATCCATACCTGTATATATAGGCATGTATTTGGCATCCTCCTGTTTTACCACATTTCCGTCCGTACTCTCTATCTGTGTCCAGCCCCAGTTACCGTTTTGAATCATTGCAGCCTTGCCCTTAGCAAATTCCTGCATCGAATCCTCTACGCCCTTATCTGTGAGCTCTGATGCCGGCGTGCACGAATTGTTTACATACAGATCAAAAACATTTTTAAATTCATCGCTGTATGTAAAATCAATTGAGTCAAGCTCCGATGCATTTTTATCCTGAAGCTCATAGGTTATAGGGATGTTCATCAGATGTGTGTGCCATCTCCAGCTCTCACCCGGTGAAAGCGATGTTGAGCCAAATACTCCCTCTATTCCAAGCTCGCTCTTATGTGCCTGCATATCCTCCACTACCTCCTTTAAGGCAGCGAAATTGTTTATCTCTCCCATGCTCTTTATCTGGCTTGTCCTATCTGATAATGCAAAGTACTTTTCCATAATTGCATTATTGTAGATAATTCCGTAGCCCTCAACAACATAAGGTATGCCGTATGCACCCTTTCCATTGTCACCTGTCACTGCCATGCTCTTATCCAAAAGCCATGAGTACAGCTTTGTGTCTGAAAGATCCATACAGTAATTCTTCCATTTACCATACTCAACAGGACCGTTTATCTGAAACATTGTCGGGTAGTCCTTCTTTGCAAGCTCTGCTTTAAGTGTTCTCTCATGATTACCGTCTGCTGCGGTAAGTACCTTAAGCTTAATACCGGTCTCCTTTTCATAGGCTGCTGAAACCTCCTCCCAGACTGACTTTACCTCAGGCTTACAGCTTAGGAAGTATATCTGTGTGACCTTTTTTGATGATGAACCAAATGAACATCCTGACAGCATTGATACAAGCATTGCCATGGTCATAAGCAATGCCACAAATCTTCTCTTTTTCATTCATTTCCTCCCAATAACTAATTTTTATAATTCCACATAATTATTTTTTAGTTAATTAAGTGCTTTATTAAAATATAACATCTTTATTACATAAATACTAGTACTTTTTGCATATTTAATTAGGAAATTTTCGTTCACTCATAATTTAACGCAAAAACGGCATGTATCCTGTTGGATTCACACCGTTTTTGCTTTATTTCAGTATATAATTCTCTTATGCCTTGTGATTAGTGATGGAAAAGTCTGATTCCTGTAAAGCTCATCACCATGCCGTACTTATTACATGTATCAATAACATGGTCATCTCTTACAGATCCACCCGGCTGGGCTACATACTTCACGCCACTCTTGTGAGCACGCTCAATGTTGTCACCAAATGGGAAGAATGCATCAGAGCCAAGTGCTACATCTGTATTTCTGTCAAGCCATGCTCTCTTCTCCTCTGCAGTAAATACGTCCGGCTTTACCTTGAAGAACTTCTGCCACTCGCCCTCTGCAAGCACATCCATGTAATCCTCACCGATATAAAGGTCGATAGTATTGTCGCGGTCTGCACGTCTGATGCCATCCACAAACTGAAGTCCAAGCACCTGTGGAGACTGGCGAAGCCACCAGTTGTCTGCCTTTGAGCCTGCAAGTCTGGTACAGTGGATACGAGACTGCTGTCCTGCTCCGATACCGATTGCCTGGCCGCCCTTTACATAGCATACAGAGTTGGACTGTGTATACTTTAAAGTAATCATAGAGATTGCCAGATCAATCTTAGCCTGCTCTGTGAGCTCCTTGTTCTCTGTGACGATATTTGAGAAGAAATCGTCATCAATATGAAGCTCATTTCTGCCCTGCTCAAATGTGATGCCAAATACATCCTTTCTCTCAATAGGTGCCGGCTCATATGCCGGATCAATCTCAATAACACAGTAATTGCCGTTTTTCTTAGCCTTTAAGATCTCAAGAGCCTCGTCTGTGTAGCCCGGAGCGATAACACCGTCTGATACCTCTCTCTTGATTACAAGTGCAGTGCTCTTGTCACATACATCTGAAAGTGAAATAAAATCACCAAATGATGACATTCTGTCAGCGCCTCTTGCTCTGATGTATGCATTTGCAAGTGGTGTAAACTCGATATCCATATCGTCAACCCAGTAAATCTTTTTCTCCACATCCGAAAGCGGCTGTCCGACTGCTGCACCTGCCGGTGAAACATGCTTGAAGGATGTTGCGGCCGGAAGACCTGTTGCCTTCTTAAGCTCTCTTACAAGCTGCCATCCGTTAAAGGCATCGAGAAAGTTGATATATCCGGCTCTGCCGTTAAGCACCTTTATAGGAAGCTCGCCCTCCTTCATAAAGATTCTGGCTGGTTTCTGATTTGGATTGCATCCGTATTTTAATTCGTATTCCTGCATTTTTTGTTCTCCTGTTTTTATCTGCTTATCTTGTATATTTGACCGTTTATAAAATATTTCCCGTTATTTGTTTTTGTTTACGATTCGGCTCTCATACTCGCCTGTTGCGATATCAATATATCTGACAAAGAGGGATACCTTATTGTCCTCGTTTAAGTTCTCCCATACCATATTGGTAAACTCATCGATATCTCCGTCAATGTCTACCCATGTAGGCTCACCCTCAAAGCTTGGCAGTGGATTGCCATCGCCCATATATGTATGGATGAAATGTCCCTCTCCCGCAACCGGTGCTGAGTATGCAAATGTGTATCTGTTGCATGCATCAGGATTGCCGTTGTTGCTCTTTAAGATTGACATAGCGTAGTTGAACTCACCATTGTCAATATGCATGATTCCTGAAATTCTAGGTGTATAGTTAGGAGCGTCAGGCTCGAACTCTCTTGTCCTTAATGCCTGCTCAAATGTCTGCTGCTTGTCCATCAGCTCATAGATAGTATCTGTCTGATCACCGTTTGTGACAATTGTCTTGTTGCCGAGCACTCTTACAGGCGCGTAAATGATAAGACTTGGATCCTCAAGCTTTGAAGGGTCAAATGCCTGTGTTCTGATGCCCTCACCATCCTCTACAAATACTCTGTTGCGGCTGTTCTCGCTTCTGCCCATGATAAAGTATGCTGTCACAGCCTTCTTACCATCCTTTGTGCGTCCGATTACAATACCTCTGCCAGGGTATGTTGTGCTTGATAATTCCTTTGCTAATGATACTCTTTCCATGTCATCCTCCATGTTTTCTGATAATGTGGTCTGCATCCCCCAAATCATTCGGGTTCTGCCGGAATAAAAAAGACCGTCTGAACACACATATAAATATAAAGCTCTGCATGAAACCTATATAAATGTGCGCCCAGACGGTCGGCAATCAACTGTTATACTCCATGTGGTTATCCACTTCCGTCAGTCATATAACTGTCTTTATTTAATCATGTATTTTTGTCATTGTCAAGTACCACTTTAAAATAAGCACGCACTTATAAGTTGTGCTTATAAGTGCGTGCTTGTAAACAATGCTTATTTATCTATCAATGCTTTATAATGCCATTATTTACTAATTCTTAAAGCTATGAATTGGTGCTGGGATTCTTCCTCCGCGGTTTACAAATGCATCACAAGAGAATCTGTTTACAGGCATTACCGGTGCACTTCCAAGGAGTCCTCCGATTTCTACCACATCACCTACATCCTTACCGATTGCAGGAAGCAGTCTGCAGGCTGTTGTCTTCTGATTTATCATACCGATAGCCATCTCGTCTGCGATAATTCCTGAAATTGTGGTGGCCTTTGTATCGCCAGGAATTGCAATCATGTCAAGTCCTACTGAGCATACACAGGTCATAGCCTCAAGCTTTTCAAGGGTGAGTGCGCCATCGTTTACGGCATCTATCATTCCCTGATCCTCTGATACAGGAATAAAGGCACCGGAGAGTCCGCCGACATATGAGGATGCCATGATACCGCCCTTTTTAACCTGATCGTTTAAGAGTGCAAGTGCTGCTGTTGTTCCAGGAGCTCCGGCTCTCTCTAAACCTATCTCGCAGAGAATATCTGCTACAGAGTCTCCGATAGCCGGTGTAGGTGCAAGTGAAAGATCTATGATTCCAAATGGCACTCCAAGCTTCTTTGAAGCCTCCTTTGCCACGAGCTGTCCAACTCGTGTAACCTTGAAGGCTGTCTTCTTGATTGTCTCACAGAGCACCTCAAAGTTCTCGCCTCTTACCTTTTCAAGGGCTGTCTTTACTACTCCCGGTCCGCTGACACCTACATTGATGATGGCATCAGCCTCTGTAACACCGTGGAAGGCTCCTGCCATAAACGGATTGTCATCAGGAGCGTTACAGAATACTACAAACTTGGCACAGCCTGATACAGGAAGGTGCTTTGTCACCTCTGCTGTCTCCTTTATCATCTCACCGATCAGCTTTACTGCATCCATGTTGATTCCGGTCTTTGTGGAGCCAACATTCACAGAGCTGCATACGAGGTCTGTCTCAAGCATTGCCTGAGGAATTGATTTGATTAAAAGCTCATCTGCCTTTGTCATACCCTTTGACACAAGTGCTGAGTATCCACCGATGAAGTTGACGCCCACCTCTTTTGCTGCCTTGTCAAGAGTCTTTGCTATGGTAACAAAATCCTCTGAGCTCTTGCAGGCTGCACCACCGACAAGGGCGATAGGTGTAACTGAAATACGTTTGTTTACGATAGGGATACAGTAGTTGTTCTCTATCTCTTTTCCTGTTGCTACAAGATCCTTTGCAAGTGTTGTAATCTTGTTGTAGATATTCTCATTTACCTTTGCAAGGTCTGAGTCTATACAGTCGAGCAGGCTGATACCGAGTGTGATCGTACGCACATCAAGGTTTTCCTTCTCCACCATGTCATTGGTCTCAATTACTTCACCAATATTAATCATTTTAATGTTCTCCTTTAACTGTGTATGACATTTTTATGCTAAACTAGATTCGATGCATCATCTCGAAGATTTCTTCCTTCTGACACTTTATTGTTACACCAATTTCTTCTCCAAGTGCATCAAGCTGGTCAGAAATCTCTGCAAATGAAGCTGTAGCATTTGTCATATCAACAATCATCATCATGTTGAAATAACCTGAAACGATAGTCTGTGAGATATCAAGCACGTTTACACTGCCCTCTGACAGATATGTACATACCTTTGCGATGATTCCTACTGTGTCTTTTCCGACAACTGTGATGATTACTTTGTTCTTTGTGTTATCCATAACAACTTATTCTCCTGTTCTCTTATTCTACGGCTATGCGGTCTGATGCCCTGTCTCTCTTGGCCACATACATAGGGAAATCACTTGCCTTATATGGATTGTCTCCCATTGTGACCTCAAGCCTGACAGCTTCATACGCCAGCTTTTCGTAGTTGTTTTCTTTACTAAGGTGTCCCAGTATTACTGAGCCAAATTTATCATGAAGAAGCTCGCATAACAACTGCCCGCTTCTCTCATTCGACAAATGTCCGCTGTCACCCATGATCCTGCGCTTGAGCGGATACGGATATGCCCCAGTCTGGAGCATATTTATATCATGATTGGCTTCAAGCAACAGCCCATCCAGGTTCTGAAGCTTTGAAACCAGTGCATCATCATACGTGCCAAGGTCTGTCACAACCGCCATCGCATGATTTTCGTTTTTAAATCTGTACGCGACAGGATCAGCCGCATCGTGTGATATGTGAAGAGGCTCAAACTCTATATCGCCTATTGTAAAATCGACGCCTGCCTCAATAGGATGAAACAGCTCATCATCTATATTTCCAACGGATTTGGTACATTTTATGGCCCCGATTGTGGCCTTTGTTGCATAAATCGGAATATGATAACGCCTTGCCATGACACCAAGCCCTGCGATATGGTCTATATGCTCATGTGTCACAAGAATGCCCTGCATATCTGTGGCAGTCATATCAAATTCATTCAGTCCGTTTTCTATTTTCTTACCGCTGATGCCTGCGTCTATGAGCACATGACAATCATCTGTGCCCACACATATACAGTTTCCACTGCTGCCGCTGGCAATGCTGCATAATTCTAACATGTTAATTCTCTTTCCAGTATAATTCTATTTGGTCTCCCTCATGAAGCTCCTCGGAAAACTGGGCATCCCTGCCGTTTATTACAGTGGCTATTGCCCTGCCCTTTCCTGCCTGTAAATCAAATGAGATATGGGTAAATATATCGACAAATATATATGTATCCTTGCCTGACAGCTCTACAGGCTCACCGTTTACAATTACTGTAATTGTATTTTCTGATGAGTCTTCATCCTGTATTTCTTCCTGTATATCATTTTTTGGCAATTCATTTTCCGGCAATTTGTTTTCCGGCACAGCAGATGCTTCAGCTTCTTTAGCAAAATCATCATGAAGCTCGTCGAGCACCTGATTCATCATCTGCTCAGATGTTCTGGTCACTGTGTTGTCTGACTCTGTGCTGTTTGCATCCGGCTCTGCTAAAGCCGAAGCATCATTTGTATCTGCATCTGTATCAGACTCTTGTGTGTCATTATAAGTGTTATTGTCGATTCTTGCAACACCATATTCATCTGTTTTCCACTCAACAGAGAAATTTTCATATACAAGTGTGTCGAGATCTGCCTCTTCATTGTTTACAAATATCATCTGGTCTGTGTCAATAACGAGGTCCATAAACTGCGCAATCTGGCGCACTGTATAGTAATTTCTTGTCTCAATCACATCGTTTTCTTTGATGCTGTAATCCTCAGGCTCAAGCCTTCCGTTTACCTGGACAAACCTAGGACACGAAACCCTTCTGCCGTTTATTACAAACGTAATGACAGAATGATTGTACTCATCAAGCTGTGATATCTTATACACTGCTGCCTCTCCTGCTGTGGACGGCTCGATGACTATCTCACTGTTTGGCTCAAGCGGTGTATTGATACTTGCAGGCTTTCCGTTCATGGTCACCACTGCGCCCTCTCCGGCCTCGCCTCTTACAAGCCTAGCCACACCGTTTACCGTAAAGTTTATCGGGGTGCCTCGCTTTGGAAACAGCTCATCGTTTGGAAATCCCACCTGAAGCGCCGCATCGACTATTGTAAGCCTGTTATTGTCATAGAGCTTTATTCTCTCACCGTTGAATCTGACCATGATAAAATTATTTCTCTGGTCATAATAATTCAGGCATATGCCAATCGGAGTGACAAGAAGCGGATCCTTCTTAATATCCTCCTGCTCAAAGATTACCTCTCCAAGCACCTCCTCGCCTCTTAGAGCAACTCTCTCCTGTGGCAGGTCAAGTCCCTCCGCAAGCTTTTGGGTGAAGCCGTGTATCTTGCCGCCGCCTCCTACTACAAAGCAGGCACTCACTGTTTTGTCACCGTTTAGCTCTCTAATTTTAGTCGATACCTCTTGTGCAATATTATCAACAACAGGTGCTGCCACATCCCAGACATCCTGTGCAGGAATTGTGTGCTCGATGCTCATGATATCCTTGTATGTAACCGTATCACTTGTCGTAGACTGAAGCTTGATGCTCTCCGCCATATTGAAATCCACGAGGAAATGCTGCACAATAACTTCTGTCAGCTCATCTCCTGCATGTGGTATCATGCCGTAGGCTATAATACTTCCGTCTCTTGTGATTGAGATATCACTCGTTCCGGCTCCCACATCGACAAGTGCGATATTAAGCATACGATAGTTCTCCGGAATTGCCACATTGATAGCGGCGATAGGCTCCAATGTCATATTGGCTACACTAAGCCCGGCCTGTCCCACTGCTGCATACAGTCCGTCTACCACATCCTCCGGCAGAAATGTAACTATGATATCCTCGCCTATTTTGTTTGCCTTATGACCCTCAAGGCTGATAAACACCTCATCATTCAAAAAGAATTTGACTGTAGAATATCCCACGCAGTAAAACTTATAGCTTGTATCGTTAACCTCCTTGAGTGCCTCCTGTGCTTTTTCTATGCCAAGCAGGTTAAGCGTATGGACATCCTCGCCGGTCACCACAGACTCCTGTGCATACTCATACTCCACATGTGTCGTAACAGTCTTTAATACTCGTCCTGCGGCTGCTATACACACCTCTTCAAGCGGCTGTCCTGTCTGCTTTTCAAGCTCATCCTTTACTTCCTTAATGGTTTTTGCCACCCTGCCTATATCATGTATCTGACCGTCAAGCATTGCTCTGGTCTCATGCTCCCTGACATACTGTGCTGCAACCACAAACTCCTTGTCATCAGTCTGATAGCCAACAGTTCCTACAACATTTCTTGTACCAATATCCAAACCGAATACATTGTTCATTTCCACTACTCCTTGTATTTGCTAAGCGCTTTATTTATCGAAGCTATCGTGTTTTCGATATCTCCGTTATTATCGATAACCTCCCTGCAGTGCCTTCTGTACTCATCTTCCTTAAGCTGGCTTGCAAAGATGCTGTCTATCTTCTCATCTGAATAGCCGCGTGATGACTTAAGTCTTTTTCTTCTGACATCTTCGCTTGCATAAATATACCACAGCTCGTCGCAAATTTCACCATATCCCTCCTCTATAAGGAGTGCTGCTTCAAGCACGAGCATGAAAAGACCTTCTTTTTTGGCCTCCTCGACTGCATTAAGCACATATTCCTTTACTGCTGGATGCACTACCTCGTTTAAAAGCTCCCTTTTTTCGTCATCCGAAAAAATCACTTTGGCAAGTGCCGGTCTGTCAAAATGTCCATCCTCAAGCCATATCGGTTCTTCGGCAAACAATTCCTTTAATCTGTTATAGCAGTCGCTTCCCGGCTCCATAAGCTCATGTGCTATCTCATCGGATAGCATGACCCTTACGCCCTCAAGCTCCTTAAGATAGCCAAGCACTGCCGACTTTCCGGCACCTACACCGCCTGTTATTCCTATAAAAATCATACTGTTTCCTTTTCTGTCATCAATGCGCATCATACCAGTCATAGCCACACTCGGTGCCCACCTCCATGGATACCTTCATGTCCACCGCACCACGCATCTCTTTCTCCAGAAGCTTGATCACTCTATCCTTCTCAGCTTCCTTTGTCTCAATTAAAAGCTCATCATGCACCTGAAGGATAAGCCTTGAGCTTAAGCCCTCTTCAAGAAGTCTGTCATGCACACGTATCATGGCAATCTTTATGATATCGGCTGCTGTACCCTGAATAGGTGAGTTCATCGCAACTCTCTCTCCAAACTGTCTTTGCATGAAATTGCTCGAGGTAAGCTCAGGAATCGGTCTGATACGTCCAAACATAGTCTTTGTATAGCCGTTTTTCTTTGCATCCAAAACCGTCTGATCCAAAAACTCCTTAATCTTTGGATATTTGACAAAATAGCTGTCTATATAGCCCTGCGCCTCTTTCCTTGAGATGCCCAGGTCGTTAGACAGTCCAAACGCGCTGATACCATATACGATACCAAAATTCACTGCCTTGGCATTTCGTCTCTGAAGGTCTGTAACCTCATCAAACGGTGTGTCAAATACAAGGGACGCTGTACTCCTGTGGATATCCTGACCATTCTTAAAGGCCTCTATCATCCTTTCATCCCCGGAAAGCGCCGCAAGCACTCGAAGCTCGATCTGCGAGTAGTCTGAATCAACAAACAAATCTCCATCCTCAGGCAGAAAAACCTTTCTGATCAGCTTGCCCAGCTCAATCCTTATCGGGATGTTCTGCAGATTAGGTTCCGTGCTTGAAAGACGGCCTGTAGCAGTGATTGTCTGATTTAAGGTAGTATGGATTTTGCCATCGGATGCAATATATCCTGAAAGTCCGTCAGCATATGTGCTTTTTAGCTTTGTGAGCTGTCTGTATTCCAGAATATCTGCAACGATCGGATACTCCGATGCCAGCTTTTCAAGTACATCTGCCGCAGTCGAATAACCGGTCTTTGTCTTCTTTTCATTTGGCAGGCCAAGCTTCTCAAAGAGAATGACTCCAAGCTGCTTTGGCGAGTTGATATTAAACTCTTCACCTGCTGCCTCATATATTTTCTTTTCAAGCTCAGCTATTGAAACAGCAAGCTTGTCTCCATACTCTTTAAGCTTTATTCCATCAGCCCTTATACCCTCATTTTCCATATCATACAGCACGAAAACGAGTGGCAGCTCAATATCTGTATAAAGAGTGAGCATATCCATTTCCTTTAGCCTTTGCAAAAGAACAGGCTTTGATTTCCATGCAGTATACACCTCGTAGCAGGCACAGTCCACTGCCTTTTTCTCATCCTCCTTCATCATCTGAGTAAAATCAAGCTTTCCCAGATAATCCTTTTTAGATGAGAGCATAAGCCCCAGATAGTCCTTTGCGACAGCATCATACGGATACTCACCGACAAGCGGATTGATAAGGTATGCAGCTACCATCATATCAAAATATCTGCCTCTGTTCTCTGCCTTTATTTCTTTGCTCTTAAATCTGTGCAGATTGGCCTTTAAATCCGGTGATATCCATGACTTTACTTCCAGGGTATTTAGTTTTTCATCGAGGAAGCTGCTTGAAATTTCATCACCTGTACAGATAAAATAAATGTCCTCCTCTGAAAAACAAATCGAAACAGCAAGATAATCGTTTGAAACCGGCTCAGTAAACAGACTTAGCTGACCGTCGCTTTCACCGCCGTCAGATACGCCCGGTACTATCGCAAATGCGACCTCCCTGCCCCTTGCCTTTTCAAACACACTCTCTGCGGTCTTTAAATCCCTTACTACCGTAAAACGCTCCTCTGCGTTGTTTTTAGGAGCCTCCACATTAAACCGTGACAGCATGTTTTTAAATTCGTATCTCTTGCACAGTAAAAATGCAGCCTCAGTGTAGAGCGACTCTACTCCGTCACTAAGCTTTGCATCGGAAAATTCATAGTCAACCGGTGCATCAAGTATGATTGTCGCAAGCTCCTTGCTCATAACAGCCTGCTCCCAGTACTCCACTATATTTTTTGAAGCCCTTGGCGGCTTTACATTTTCGGCATCCTCATGTACTGCCTCTATACAGTGATATTTTGCAATAAGTGCACCTGCTGTCTTTTCACCGATACCCGGCACTCCCGGGATATTATCAGAGGTATCTCCCTGCAGTGCCTTCACATCGATAAACTCCTTTGGAGTGACGCCGTACTTTTCGATAACATCTGCTGTATTGTAGTTTTCTATCTCGGTTCCTGTCTTTTTGGTCTTTGGAATCCTTACCATGACATGGTCTGTCGCAAGCTGCAAGAGGTCTCTGTCTCCGGAGATGATAGCGACATCCATACCGGCCTTTTCTGCCCTGACAGATAAGGTTCCAAGTATATCGTCTGCCTCATAGCCTTCCTTTTCCACGATTTTAATGCCCATGGCAGTAAGCATTTCCTTTATCATCGGTACCTGCTGCCTGAGCTCCTCGTCCATAGGCTTTCTCGTGCCCTTGTACGCATCAAACATCCTGTGGCGAAACGTCGGCGCATGCACATCAAATGCCACCGTCAGATAGTCAGGCTTTTCCTCGTCAAGAATCTTGAACATGATATTCAAAAAACCATAGACTGCATTTGTGTGAAGCCCCTCTGAATTGGTCAGATCAGGCAGCCCGTGATATGCCCTGTTTAAAATACTGTGTCCATCTATAAGTACAAGCTTTTCACTCATTTTGATACTTTCCTTACTGTCAATTATAATATTGTTGTAATCGTTTCCGGTCACACTACAGTGCAAACAGTAACGTTAAATAG
>OIYY01000554.1_pt1 | contig 25649 bp, 21 predicted proteins | sample 1588341 | NCBI WGS metagenome assembly OIYY01 (sample SAMN03283287) | human gut metagenome | biome: human-associated habitat; material: feces | host: Homo sapiens | place: Peru | collected 2012 | reverse complement strand
TACAATTGTTGGTAAATCAGAACCAGCTGGTGCTGATATAACAACTTTCTTTGCTCCTGCTTTTATATGAGCCTCAGATTTTTCTTTAGAAGTGTAAAATCCTGTACATTCTAGAACAACATCTACTCCTATTTCTCCCCAAGGTAATTTAGAAGCATCTGCTTCTGCATATATTTTTATTGTTTTTCCATCAACTGTTATAGAATCTTCACCAGCTACAACGCTGTCTGCTTTTTCATATCTTCCTTGTGCTGAATCATATTTTAATAATTGAGCTAACATTTTAGGGCTTGTTAAGTCGTTTATTGCTACAACTTCATACCCTTCTGCTCCAAACATTTGTCTAAATGCAAGACGTCCGATACGTCCAAATCCATTAATTGCTACTTTTACTGACATAATCAATTCCTCCCTTATATACAGTTACATTTTATATTATAAAAAATAAATTTTCAATAGCTATAGCTAAAAAAACAAAATCTTTGACAAAAATTTACCTTTTAATTTCGTATATATTCGTATATAGTAAAATTATCATCTTTATAAATTTTATTATAATTTGGTGAATTTAAATGTCTTATTTCATTATTAAGACTACTACCATTTTGAGTTATTATATGAGTTATTTGATATTTTTCAAACGTTTCTTCACAAAAAGTATTTAAATTATCAGTGGTTATATAATCCATGAATATATCATTTTCTTTATGACTAAACTTGGGATCATATAAATCAGCCCTTGAATCAATAAAAACTGGTATATTTCTAAATATCATGTAACTTCCGTAGTTATATTCATTATAGAATCTTGAATTTTTTATATCTATGTTTTGGTTTATAAAGTCACATGCTAAAACTGGATAGCTTGATTCATCTATAAATTTTTCTTTTATTCTATTTCTTAAAATACATATACAAATTAAAATTGTAACCACTACAAATAAAAATCCTTCTAGTAAATTGACACTTTGCCTTAATTGATTTTTAGGATTAAGAGATATTAACTCAAATACTAATTTTGAAAGAGTAAATGATCCTAAAAGTGCTAACATGGAAAATTGTCTTTGTGAAAATATTGTAAGTATTGTAAGTCCTCCTACTAAAAATAAATCTGATAATTTTATTTTCACTTTTGTAAAAGTTAAAATTATAATAAATATTGCTATAAATATTAAAGCCTCCGGGAATCTAGCTAGTGTGATTGCTGCATGTTCTTTTATATGTGCCGTTGTATTCCCCATCATTGTTTTTACAAGATATGTATATAGATTTGTTCCAAGTGGAGTTAAAAATCCTGTAAATAAACTTATTATCATAACTATAATTAATGACTTTACATTATCGTTTTCTTCTATTTTTATTTTAAAGCTACTAGATTTTAACTCTTTAAATCTATAAGTTTTATTTCCTATAGATTTTTTACTTTTTTCTATCTTAATTTTTAGTTTTTTTTCTAATTTTATATTTCTTTTATTTTCTTCACATTTTTTTAATCTTTTTTGCAAATGTTTAAGTTTTAGATTTGAAAAAGGCAACTTAAACATTAATTTTGCAATAATATATTCGCCTATATATGGTAAATAGAGTATAAAATAAAATGGAAATACAGCTATATGAATATTTGCTATTATAATTGGAATTAGTATAAGTCCTAAGGCATATATTTTATTTTTGTTTTCTAAATGTTTTTCGATGAAATATATTGTTAGTACAAATAGTATAAATGTAACAAGTTGTGCCCTTGCAGCAATAAATGCCCTAATAAAAAATAGAGTTATAAATGTAATAAAAAATGATATTATATTATTTTTGCATATTTTAGAATTTGTAAAATATATTGTAATTGCTAATATAGCTGAAAATATACATGTTAAAATATATACTCCTGTAAATCCAAAATATGAATATACTCCGTAAGTCATAAGATCGTATAACCAATGTGGATAAGTATAATTTAAGTCCTCATGCCAAGATAAATGATCTTGCATATCTATTCCATTATTTACAATACTCTCTCCTACTTTTATAGTATAATATGTATCATTTTGAAAAGTAATTGGCGTTAAAGTAATTGCAAGTATTATAACTAAAATAGTTGCCATTATATTAAATTTGTTTTCATTACTAATATTGATTTTCATATTTTTCTCCGTATATACTTCTAATATGCTAATTTTTATGGATATTTATACCAATTTGCAACTATTTAATTAAAAAGAGTATAAAAGTTACTACAAAAATAAAAAAGGCCGTAAAATTATGCTTTACGGTCTTTTTATAATATTTTTATACTGAAATATAAACTATTCTACAATCATGTTAGAATTAAATTTCATATCAGTATTTATTTCATTTTTCTTATCTGAATTATCACCAGGTTTTAAAATATCTAAAGTTTTTGTTACAACTTTATATTTTTTAGTATCCTCTTCAAATTCAAAAACACTAATTGTATTTTCTAGAGTTTCATCAAGATGTTTTAATTCAGTTGTAAAATACATTTCACTATCTTTTAGTTCATTTGTAACTTTTTTAATTATTCTGAACATTTCAGCTATATGTTTTAAATCTTCTCCAACAAATACAAGTTGTGGTTTTTCATAAAATCCAGCATCATTTTTAGCAAAATTTTCATAGAAGTCTGAGTATAATTGAACTTTTTCAGCAAACATATTTTGCCAATCTTCATTTCTTCTTACAACTTCAAATACAAAGTTTACATCTTCAGAACCATTTTTTAAAGTAACAAGTCCACCTGTTGGTCTAAATTTTACATTATATTTTTTAGAATATAATATTATATTTGGATTTGCTTCCTTGAAAGCTGCTACTTTTTGCATATATGCAATTACTATTTGGTTACCAGCTAATTTTCTTTTTACAGCATAAGCAGGTTTTGTATTATCAGTTGGTTGCCAAGCTGTTGGAATATTTCTTTGTTTTAAAATATATGTTGCAATTTTATCCATTGCATATACTCTATATGAACTTTTACCAGATTCACTTTGGAAAAAGTAACGAGAAATAACTTTTGATTTTGTTAAATCTTCAAGCCATTTAGCTACTTTATTTTGTCTCTTATCTGGTTCTATATCATCTAATTTTCCTCTTTTTTCAAGAATTTGAGTAACTTGTCTAGAAGTTACAAAAGAAAATTCATTTACTACTTCTAAAGCTTTGATATGTGATTCATTAATATATCCCATATCCATTTTAAATACTACTTGGTTTATTGATGCAAACCCTTCTTTACCATCAAAAACCTTTATCTCATTTTCTCTAACTGCGAAAGGTGATACAACTGTTTTTACTTCATTATCTCCTATCATAATACACACTCCTTAAATTTTAATTTTGAAATTTAACTTCACAGCAATTAAGAAATTGCTATGTTTTGTAGGAATTACCCTACATTAATAATTATACTATATATAAAAAAACAATGCAAGCAATTTTTTAAAATATCTTTTATGTAAATATTTTGGTTGAAATATATGCTAATATATGGTATAATTTCTAACAAATATTACAAATTTCTGATAAACTTATTAGGAGGATTTTCTTATGAATAGCTTAATTAATACAGCCCTATTTAAGATCGCAGTCATAATTACCGGTACTGTATCTTTGATAGCCACATTTTTTAACATTCATTCACTTATGATGGTATTAATACCATATATAATTTTAAGCATTCTTTTTGCAATTGCTTATATGCGGAAAAAAGTTTACTCAATTAACCAGAATGAAAGGATTTTAAACGTTGTTACTTTTTTATTCTCATTATACGGATTTTTAATTTCTAGTCTTGCATTATTGTTGATTATATTTATTATAAGATTAATTAAAAAATAAAAATTATAACTCACCTATATTTTTTCTAGAATTCCAGTATATAAATTCGTAATATTTAAACATTCCCTTATATTATGAGGGAATGTTTTATTTTTTTAATTTTCAAGTAAAAAATGGGAGCTCATACTCCCATCTTCTAACCTATTATAACAAGTTTTATTTTTTTCTTTTCTGGTATAATTCTTTTTATACTTACCAAAACTTTTTGGCCATACTCAACACCATTTACATGCTCAGCAAGACCTACAAGATTTGGTTTTAATTCAACAAAAACTCCTGTTTTTATTCTGTTTCTAATAATTCCTTCTACTATATCTCCTTCTTTTAAATCTTTAACATTTTCTTCAAATGTTCCCAAGAATTCCTTATAGCTAAGTTCAATTCTACCAGTATCTCTATCGTATTTTTTTACTATTACATTTATTCTTTGACCAACTTTAAACATATCACTAGCATGTTGTAACATACATTCAGACATATCTTGTGTTCTTAGCATTCCTGTAACACCACCACCTACATCAACAAAAGCTGCATATTCAGTGGTACTTACTACAACACCTTTTAATTTCATACCTGGTTTTAGATGCATATACATCCAACGTCTTACTTTTAATTCAAGAATTTTTTTTGAAAGAATAAGTTCTACCTTATCTTCATTTTTTATTATTTCTTTTATACATACAGGTATTACTTTTCCTTTTTTATTGACTATAAATCTTTCTTCAACAAGACCATCTTCTCCAACTATACTTGAAGCTTCATCTCTTGGAATCATTGATTTTATATTATTACCAACTACTCCAATCATATTTAGACTTTCATCTATATCTTCTACATACATATCTAATACTTGTTGTTTTTCTTTTATTTCTTCTAACTGTTCCAAAGAATAATTTTGTTTTTTATTAACATTATTTTTGCTTGACATGTAAATTCTCCTTTTTACTCCACTAATTGTAACGAAATTTTGTAATCATATGGTTTATTTTCATATATTATAAAGTTTAACATATTTATTTTTGTATAATCTTGCATATTATATCCAAAGCTATTTATATCTCCTACAATTGAGCCTAAAGATTGATGAACAATTGTAACTTGTTGTGAATAAACTTTTTGCTCTCCTTCATTAGCACATTCAACTGGATCTTTATAGTAAAATGTTTTTGATATTTTTCCATGTTCATATATATATGTTTTCATTATTTCTTCAAATTTACTTACATCATTATCTGCCAACTCATTTTTACAATCATCTGTAAGCATATCATAAGCAGATGAATACTCACCATATATTATTAAATTGATAAAATTTCTAGCATAATCTTTTTTATTTTCAATTGAATAGTTACTAGCGTTTTCGTCAAATTTATTATCTTTAGTAGCTCCAAAGGTACTTACTAAAAGTAAAATTATTAAAAAGACAAGTAAAATTGATTTTCTAATTATTTTTTCCATAATTTTACTCCTCCTTATTTTCTAAATTTTTGTCGTATAATACTTTAAATGAGTTGCTAGAATTATTAATTTGTATTATAACAGTATTTCTTAATAAACCATCTACAATACTTCCTGTTTTAGAATAAAACTTAACTTGATAGATATTATTAGTTATTTTTGAAATATCATATATAACATTCTGTTCTTTATTACTAACATCATTTTCTTCATATAAAGAAAAGAGATCATCGTATTTTCCAATATTTACCTTTTTTATTGGAGGCAGCATACTCTTTATTTTACTTTTATCACTACTTAAACAAGCTTCCATATAATTGCTGAAACTGCTTTCCACAGCCGTTATCTCTTTATCTGTTATTTGCTTATTTTTATTAAATTCCTTATTATAAAAAAGAGGTTTAACAAAATTATATATTAGATATACTATTAATAAACAGTTAATAACAAACAGTAATAAATTTATATATTTTTTTTTCAAATATATCACCCACCAAAATCTATAACATTATATTCATTTTTTGTAAAATTATCAAAATTACTTATTAGTTTTTTTTCTTCTCCAGTTTTTACTACGTTATTATCTTGTAGCTTAAATCCACATTCTTCAAAAAAATTTTCCGGATAAATATTAAATGCCTGACAATTATCATACATTTTCATATCCACTCCTATGGTATGAGAAGAGCCTGCTAAATCATTTTTTAGCTTTACTAAAAATATTGAATCATTTACCCCCCAAAAACACACAGAATCAATCTTATAATCACTATTTATTCCACTTTTTTTATAAAAATCTTTCACATTTGATTCATTTAACTTATTTTTTTCTGCATATTCAGGGTTTACATTAGCTAACATGGCTTTTGTATTTCCTTGGTTATAATATCCTATTAGCTTGCTAAAATACTCATTTAAGGATGTTCTTCCAATGTCCACATATGTAAAATCAACAGTTATAAATTCAGATTTTTCTCCAGAACTAGCATATTGATTTCTTTCTTGTTCGTTACTTGAAATATATTCGGTTCCATCCTGAACCTCTTCAGAATCATCTGAAGAGGAATCAGAATTTCCACCATTAAATATTAAAGTTTCATCAGTACCAGACTCATTTCCAATTTTTTCCTTATTAGAACTTAAAATAGAGAATATTAATGCTATTAATATAATTGTTAAAACAATTAAAATAATAAAAATAAATTTTCTTCTTTTTTGTAAATTATCTAACATAATCTTCTCCTTATGGTTTACAAACCAAATAAACTGTAAGCTGAGCATTACTTACCAAAGTGTCTAAACTTATCCATCCATCTCTTCCCCAGCCACCTGGATCTCCTACATAAACATCTCCATTTTCTTTCACTCCAAGCAAAGTCATAAAGTGTCCATTATATCTACAACCATTATATGTACCACCAGGTTTCATATATATAATTATTGGATATCCTTTGGCTAGTTGTTTCAATATGAATGTTTTATCTGTTTTATTAAGTATATTTCCATAATAGTTACCAGATTTTGCTTTACCAGAAAAATATTCTTCAGTTTTAATATTATATTTATTTAATAAAGGAATTAATTCTTTTTCAAAACTTGTATAACCAGACAATCCAGGGAATATTTCGGTTGGTTCCCTTTCTTTGCCAGTAAGTCCACTCAATACTATTGCACAAGATGTTGGTCCACATCCGTTATTTGTCCACACGTATCCATATGCAGATTGATTATAAGTATGGTATTTTATACCACCCGCATTAGTAAAGTAACCTTTATTTTGACTATCATTTCCTTCTTCTTTACCTTCACCTACATAACTTCCTGATAGTGTAACATTTTCACCAGAATCATCAGATGAAGAAATACAGTCATAAACTCCACCACCAGAATAATTTCCTGAATTTTCTATATCGTAGTACGCCGCTACCAATGGTAAATATTCAGAATTTAAGGCTGTTGATTCAGAGATTAAATTACCAGGTCCCCAGTTATAAGCCACTACAGCAGGTAAAGTTTTATTGTTTTGCTTTTGAAAATTTTCTTTCATCATAGCACAAGCTATTCTCATTTGCATATCTGCATTTCCTAGTACATCCTTATTAGGACTAACCGTTCCAATGGAATCACCATTTTTATCTTTTACATTATTAGTGAAAGTAGCAGACCATGTAGTCAACTGCATTATACCTACGACATTAGAACCACAAATACCATCACAACATTCTTCAGGTCTATAAGCATGATAATTTTCATCAACGGTAATTCCAAGACTTACTCCTCCACATCCAGATTCGTGAGCTGCTATAGCTAATATCAAATATGGATCTAATTCATAAGCTTCTGACCATTTTACCATATAATTCCAGTATTTTTCTTTAAAATTTTTAAATCTTTCAGTATTGACTTGTGATCCAACGTTACTTACTTTTTTCATATCTTTTGCTACACTATACTCATTTGTTTTTGTACCACTACCAGAAGAACCAGAATTTCCTCCAGAAAGAATACCATCTTTAATGTTATTTACTAATTGTTCTTTTGCTTTTGAACTACTTAAGTGTAAACCTGCACCATCAGCATACTCTGTCTTTAAATATCCAGAGGAATCTGTTAAACCACTAGAAATATCAACATATACTAGATTATCATTTTCTTTACATTTATTTTTTAAATGTTTATTGAAAGTTTTTATTAGAGAATTTAGCGTTGAAGCATTCATAGTCGGATAATTATAAGTAGAAGCTACAGGAAATACGCTATTTACATATATTTTTTTATTAGGATATTTCTTTAATAACTCATCTAAAAGTTCATCCATTTTACCAGTTGCACTTATTTCATTAACACCTAGTGCTACAGATATTCCTTTTACATCTTTTGCAGCAGGTAATGTTACACTTCTCCCTTGAACTGTACCGCTTCCATTTTTCACTACGCTTATCCAATCAGATTGTTTTGAACTACTTATTCCTTTAACAGTAACATCTTTTCCAACACCACTAAGTTCACTTGATATTCCCTCAGTTCTAGAATCACCTATAAATAAGAACTTATCTAATGAATCAGCACCACCAGTTTCACTTTTTACACTAACATACTTATATGCATTCCAATCAGTAACATTACTTTTATTGACCTTTGAGTACTCTGGATATTTAGAGGATGTAGGCTCAACGTTATAGTAAAGTAATGGATCTTCACAAGATGAATATGGTTCACCACTTATATTAAAGTGTAAGTGCCATGCAGTTGAGTTACCAGAAGAACCAGTTTTTGCTATAACTTGTCCAGCTTTTACCACTTCACCAGTTTTTACCTTAAATGTTCCTGTTTCTAGATGGCCATACAAAGTATACTTACCATCATCATGTTTTATTATAATATGATTTCCATAGCCACCAGAGCCACCCTCACCAGTACTTGGTATTTTCTTATCATCAGCTAAATAAACTGTTCCATCTTTAGCCGCCACAACGTCAACATTTTTATGTACGCCACCTTCTTTAGTAGACCATATATCAATTCCTTCATGGTTACCACCGTATCTAGCCGTATATCCAAATAATGAAGATACATATTCGTTACTTGGTAGTGGCCAAATATATCCACCATAATTTGAAGTTCCTGTAGAATCTGTAGAACAATTTCCATTTTTATCGTCATCAAATACATAGTTTAAGTTTAGTCCTAGAGTTTGTCCATATATATATGGTAAAACCCCGTCAACTTCAATTTCTCTAAATCTCTTTATCAAAACTGCATAAGTTGATTCTAAAGACTTCTGTTTAATAGCAACATGTTTATCTACAGCCTGTAAATTAGAAATATAAGCATTATATATCTCTGGTACAGCATTTATAAAATCAATTCTATTTAGCTTTTCATCATCAGACAAATCTTGATAGTAATTTTTAGCAAATTCTGAAAATCCCGAAGCTAATTCAGAAGTTGAAGTAGAATTTGAATCATCTAAAATACTTGTAGAAACCATATAACTATTTAGATCAATTCCTATTGCCTTATATAAATCTGTCATATACGTAAGAACACTTTCTGACCATTGCTCATCACAAAAGATTGGCCCTATTTGTTTTACTGATTTTCTATTATCTTTAAAATAATCATGACCATCATTATAATCTCTCTCTGCTATTAATTCTCCAAATCCCATTATAGATTCTTTAGCATCTTTATATCTTATCCAGTCACTTGCACCTTTTATATTGAACCAATTATTATAACCATCGATAGCATGTCCAGCTCTACCACCACTAGTTTCAGCAATTGAGGCAGCTGCAGCAAATAATGCATTTACTTTATATTTTTCTTGCATTTCCATGAATACATCTAAATTTTCCAATAACTTTTGATTTCCAGCATAAGATTGAAAAGCTTTTTTTAGTGTATCTTTATCAGTTACAACTAATGATTCATCACATTTTTCAATATCAACAACTATATCACCATCAGTAGTAGAACTTGGTCCAAATACAAATTCAACTACATCATCAAAATTGTATTTTCTATGCTGAAATCCATCTGGTTCCACAGTCAATTTATCATGCCAATTTTTTGTAGTATCTACTCTTCTTCTATTTACCTTATCAGAGTACGTACCAACCACTGCTTCAAATTCTCCGTCACATATATTACCATCATCATGGCAATCCTTTACTAGAGCTTCACTTTCATAACTACTGCTAGTATGTTTAACATTTTCACTAATTCTTTCATCTGGCAAATTAGTTGTACTTGTTGATATAGAATCAGGTTGTTCACTAGTATTATAGACTTCAAATTCATATTCATATTCTAATACTATATCAAATGCTTTTACCCTATATGGCTTGTATTCGTACGATACCTCAGTATCAGTTCCAACTAATAAGTCAGGGGATTCTTGATTAGTTTGAGTAATTGTTTGATTGTTTTTATTAGGTTCATAACCATCCTCAACAGTACAGTATCTGTATTCATATGTAACATTACTTGAACCGAATTGGGCAGCTATTCCTTTAAGTTCAGTATTTGCTTGTTTCTTATCAGAAGATACTCTAGTTACCAGCCTATCTGTTGAATATTCAACACATTTACTTCCTTTTACTCTATCAGCATAACTATTATATTCACTTGAATTAAGAAATCCAGATTTTACCATATTGTCCCAGTTAGTACAGTCATTCTCACTGCAGTATAAATTTTGAACTTCACCTACACTAACTGATGTTTGTTGTTTACATAATGAATATAAGTTGTTTGGTACTCTTAAACACTGAACTTTTCCTTCTAATGCTCCATTTCCTACATCCCATACTTCATGTGACCAGTTTTCTGTATAATCTTCTAATTTATAAATATTCATTGTAACATCAGAGTATGCCTCTGATATTATTGCATATGCAAATTGCGCATTTCGTGCAATTCCTTCTTTTTCCTTATTTCCATCAGAATCAACAGACATAGAATACATTGAAATTGGAAATAAGCTACTTTGTAAATAAGGTTCCACTAATTGCACAAAATAATCTGCAGTTTTATCTTCACTTTTAGGAAATCTTAACCCCAATGAGGGTTCAACTGTATATTCTATATCATCACTAGGATCAGCTGGAAGTACCCTATTAGTTCCCTTACCTTCCGCTTTATATAACTTCCATTTTATCATATTAAAGTTATATTTTTCTGTCATAAGCATATGCTTGTACAATTCCCTTTTTTGGGAAGGTAATACGAATACTGCATCTGAAGGATACTTATCAGTTGATGCATCAGAATTAATCTTACTAGAAGTAGAAGAATCCTTATTATCTTTGCTAGAATCCTTTGAATCAGAAGAATCTTTGCTATCGCTATTATCTTTATTGTTCTTCTTTTCTTCTTTTCTTTTAGTAGATCCTCTTTCTTCAATTGCTTTTGAATAATCAGCTGGATCTGCCTCAAAACTCATTTCTTCTAATTCAACTTCATCCTCACCAAATTTTTTTTTCATATCTTTGGAAGCATTAATTGTATCTTCTTTTTTTAATTTTTCTATATACGCATCATAAATCTTATTTATATCTTTTATAGTAGCTGTTAAAAAAGATCTATTAACTTTATAAGTATCTTCTAAGGACTCTGTTTGTTCATCTGCATCCTCACTACTTACAATATCTTCTATTGTATCTGTAGCAGAATCAGTAGCCCCTTTTGAAAATAAATCCTTTATTATAAAATAAGAAATTGCTGATAATATGATTATTCCTAAAACAATTAATACATATGGATTAGTCAAAAGAGATACAACAGCCTTTTTTATTCCAGTCGCTAGGGTCCTAGCAGCTGTTTTAACGGCATTCTTAGCAGCCGTTTTTGCAGCTGTTTTTGCCCTTTGCCCTATAGCATTTTGGGAAATATTATCTTTTTCTTCTACTTCTTGTTCATCATTTTCTAATTCTTCATTTGGATCCATATTACCCCTCCTTGCTAATTTATTCTAACATCTACTTGCTCAATTTCACCATCTTTTTCAACTTTTAAAAATCTTAAACTTTTTATTGTTGATAACGTATCTAAATTAATTTTAAAACTTACTGAAAAAGTTGCATAATTATCCTTCTCTAAAGAAATTATATCATTCTTAGATATTGATCCCATGTAATATTTACCATCAGGGTCAACTAAAACGGCACTACTGTTTTGAATCAAGTTAATCTTGCATATGCTATCCAAGGTATTTGTTACCTTTATATCATATTGTACAAAATTACTATATTCCTTTGCCTTTACTACTTCAAAGTTTAATCCATTACTTTTATTATTTGTAGTTATTTTTTCATCACTTTCAGAATCATCATTAGAATCGCTACTATCAGACTCCTCTACATTATATACATTCTTTCCAAATGCAATTTTAAAATTGTATGGTGAATATTCATATATATACATCGAATTCGTAACATCACTATTTGTATAGCTAACTTGATATATAATAGTTGTTCCGGTGTCATTTATAGTATATTTGGTAATACTACTTGAAGCAAAATTTTGACATCTATCTTTTAATATTTCTTCAACATTATCCAATGTTAATTTATTTTTTTTCTTATAATCATCTAGTAAATAATTATTATATATTTCCTCATAATTACCTTCAGTAAAAACTTTATCAAGTTTTCCCTTATAATAAGAATAATAATAATCATATACTTCATCTTCAGATACATTAGTTATTGTAAATTTTGATGTTTCCACAGCACTTTTGGGTCTCCAAATAAAATATATAATAATTATAAAAATTACAACATATAAAACTATTATAATTCTATATTTCTTCATAATATCAATATAATCTTCCATAAAAAACTCCTATTATTCAATATAAAATATATAAGCGTTATTATTTTCAAAATACAATCCAATATATGACATTTCATCATTTCTTAACTTCAATGAACATATATAATAATCTTTATCATCTTCCAACTTATATATTTTATCTATCATATCCTGATTATATAATGACTTTTCAGTAACTAACTGATCTCCTCTTTTTGTCCCAATAGTGCTATACGTTATTATCTTAGAATAAAAGTTATCTGACTGTTTCTTGTATTTAGACTTGCTATTGCGATTTCTGTATTCTTCTGTAGTACTTTTCTTATAATAGTCCATATAAGTAGCTTTCTCATATCTATCATCGAAAGAATCTATAAATTGTCTTACAAAATTTTCAACTTTATAACAAACAGCTCTATCATATTCTACAGATGCCTCTTCTACCAAAGAAGCACCTGTATCATTTTTATAATCAACCAAACTAGATTCATCTTTTTTGGCAACTGAAGCCATCAATGCATTCAATACAAGTAACAGTGCTAAACATGTAATCAAAAGTGCCATTATTTGTTTTTTACTCAAATTTTTTAAATTCATTATATTCTCCTAAATTTTATATATTCGACACATCCTGTGGAGTTCTATATCCTTTTTCTATTTCTGTACGTTTTGTTTTAATTTGATGCTTTAATACCTTTCTTGATATTAAATTTCCACCTTTTATAGTATCAGAAATAGCCCCTGCTGCTTCAAAGGTAAGTCCATTAGCTGCATTTACCATCTCTTCGCCTATAGCATCGCCAAGACCTGCTGCCTTTATTGCGTCAGACATAACATCTGATAATTGAAAATCTCCACCAGCAGCGTGATAAGTACCAGCAGCTGCTGCACCAAGTCCAACACCAATAAGAGCTCCTCCTGTTTCAGCTACACCACTAACAAATTGTCGTTTAGCATCTCTCTTCTTTTTCTTTGCCTCATTAATTTTTTCATCACATGCATCCATTGCATCTTGATATTTGTGCAAATCTTTGAGATTACTTAATCTTGTAGCTGCAGCACCTGAACCTGAACCCGAACCTGAACCGCTACCACTTCCACCGTTACCGCCTGAAGAAGCTTCATTTAAAGCACTATTCTGAGCTCTCTGCAAGTCTCCAAATTGATCTAACTTTTTCTTTTTAGCCTTTAAAGCATTATTATATCCCTTTCTAGCTGATGCCACATTACGTGCACCACCGAATAATTTTTTTCCATTATCGCCAAGTCTTCTTAAAGCACCCATTGTCATCATTCCGCCGGCAAATCCGTGTAGTCCAGTTTTTGCACCACCTTTTAAGCTTGTATCAGTAATAGAAGATTTTAATCCTAGCATATCACTTATCAAATCTTCCAACTTAGCCATTGAAGCTAATGCTATTATATTTATTACTGCAATACCTTGAGCATTAGATGGACCTAAATTCTTATCCTCAGAACTTGCAATTCCATTATTTATATTAACAATAAGAGCTGCTATCATTGTAAGCAAGAAAGCTTGTATTGACTGTACAAAAACTAAAGCACAAAATTCTTTTATCCATTTTGACAAAGTATCTGATTGCTTTCCAACAGCTTTTGACAAAAAGTCAAATAATACTAAGAACGGAGAGAAAAAGGCTAATACTATTATATAGAAAAATCTTTTTAAATACGCAAAGAAATACATTATTGACTGAAATACGAAAATTGTATAAACAATAACACCTACTAGACTAATATCTCCTTCTGCTGTATATCTGTTTATTTTAAAATAAACAGATAATTGAGAAACTACTGAATTACCAAGATCAGTCATCTCAGTCGTTTTACTCAAGTCAGTTCCTCCTGAGCTATTGAAATTTCCAACTGCATCATTTATCGCATTCATTATTCTCAATTCTTTAGTAGAATAGCTCTTATCATTTAAAATATCAAAGCAATCTTGATATACTGGTTCAAATTTTCTAGTTATATCCAAATCCTCATTATTTAAAAATAGAGAATCATATGATCCTTTAAGAGCAAAATATAGAGCATCCCCATTTTCTGGGTGATCTTCATCCTTCCAATTTCCACTATATCCACTCATAGTATTCGAATCAAAAGTTGTTCCCTTAACAACTAAATCAGCCATACATGTAAGTACTACTGACCTCGCAATTTCATCGGATTCGTTTAATAAATCTCCCTTAGTATCTGTCAAGAAATCTTCATATCCATTTGCTAAATATGCAGCAGCTTTTTGATAATCTCCCTCATCAAAAAGTTTTTTGTCTATATATTTTTCTAATTTTTTAAATTTGTCAGAAGAATCTATATTATTAAACCAATTATCACCGGACCCATCTGATATCTTATCTACCATATTTTTCTGTCTTTCAGTAGCATTAGCAGTAAGTTTTGTAAATTCGCCTTTCAATTGAACGTCAGCAATTGAAAAAGCAACTTTTACTATGCTTTCGTTTAAGTAAAAACAAAAACTCATAAAATAATGCATAGAAAATATTAAAAATAATGAAATAACAAAATTAGTTATTGATTCCTTATATCTAGCTTTTTCTGCTGCAATAGCAGTAGTTGCTAATTTTACTGCCATAATAAGCACCGCTATACCAAAAAAAGTTATAGAAATAGAAAATATTGTGTAATACATTTTTGCAATTACACCAGACATAATATTTGAAAAAGAGGCTTTATCAGGATTAATAAAGTTAACGTCAAGAGCTGGTACACCATTATATACTATTGCATCAGCCCAAGGCATTAATGCCGTATTGCTATCCGATGAATCTGCTGATGCCAGTACCCTTGCAAAAGTAGTCAGTAAATATTCTCCTAAAGATCCCACGGTATTAACTAACCAAAATATTGGTTTAGCTATTATATTATTAGATTCATTACCACCAATATTAAGTTCACCGCCAGTAGATGCCTGAGAGCCTTTATATTTTTCATTTATAGCACCAAATATATTGGTAAAGCAAGGAAATATTATAAACATAACAAATATTACTGCTAAAATTTTTAATATTTTTCTTCTCTTCTCATGTTTCATATTCATCTTCCTTTTTATTTAGAATTTTGTATTAACTTAGATAAGTTAGTTTCAACAAATTCAAATTCTCTTTGTGTAGGTTTTATCGCTATAACCGCAGATTCATACCCAATTTTAATAAGTCCCTCACCTCTAGAACATGTAAGTAAGAATTGTGATTCACCCTCACTAAGTTTAAATACTTCTTTTAAGTAATCTATTTCAGATTTATCTTGTGCTAAGAAAAGTTTTGTTTCAGCAGATGTTAATACTGCTTGACATGATTTATTTTCATAGAAATCTTGGAATTTCTGTGATACAACAGTTAGTGATACATTTCTTTTTCTAGCACGTCTAGCCATTGTATTTAAGAAATCAACAGCCTCGGGATAAGCAAGTAACATCCAAGCCTCATCAACAAGAACTCTTTTCATTCTAGCTCTAGTTTTATCTTCACTATTTTTCTTAACGTATTTTTCCCATATCCAAGTTAAAAGTATTTGTTGTGCAAGAGGTCTTGCAAATCTTTCTTCTAGCTGTGATATGTTAATATTTATAAATAACGAACCATCTTGTAATTCAAAAGTAGATTGACCGTCAAAGTAAGCCATTTGTCCATCGAATTTTTTACAATATTGCTTCATAACCTTTACTAAGTAATTGTAATGGAATTCATAAGTAGCATTTGTATTTTCATTAGCTTTTGCTTCAAGTCTTTCATACCATGAACTTATAGTTGGCATTTCTTTTTTTCTTCTTTCAAGACCGCTATCATTTGTATATAAAGATTCTGGATCAGAAGTAATTCCCCTTGAAGAATATTCTTCTGCAACAACTTCACTAATTATCTGTTTTGTAAGTTCAGTTACATCTTCAGATTTTGTTGAACCTCTAGCCATTGTAAGTAATGATTGTGTAGCATCTTCAACTTTATTTTCAACATTTAAAACTTGTTTGTCTTTTCCAGTAATTTCGTCCTTCTCAATTTCTGGTTCTATATCAAATATATTAATTACAGTATTAGATGTTGGACTTATATTTATGTTTATTCCTCTAAGGGCTTCAGCAACTACAACGTACTCACCTTCAGCATCAAGTACTAAGTTTTCAACGCCCATAAGTAATGCTGATCTAGCCATTATTGTTTTAATGGTAACGGATTTACCAGCACCAGACTTACCAAATATTATCATGTTGTAGTTTGTTAATGAACTACTGAAGTTATCAAATATTAATGGTAATCCTGTTTGTTTGTTTATTCCTATTGGAACACCTATTTCATGTCCAGCTTCCGCATTAACAAATGGAAATACAGTTGCCATTGATCCTCTATCAAAAGTATGTTTTCTCTTGATTTTATTATCATTAAGAGGTAAGTTGGACTTAAAACCTTCCTCTTGTAATGCCCATGCTGTTTTCAAACTTATAAGATTTTTTGAAGCTTCCATAGCTAACAATTCTGACATTTTATCAAGTTCATCTTTAGAATAAGAGAATAATGTACAAATTATAGTTGAATCAAAAAGTTTATTATATCCAGCAGCAATTTCATCTCTTAGCGCTTCTGCTTCTGCCTGTTTAGTAGCTAGGACAGATTCCCTGTTAATATCTCCTCTATCATGAGCAACATATCTTTCTGATTGTAATTCAACAATTTGCTTATTTAAATCATTTTGAGATGTTGTTTCAGAAATTGGGGTTATATAAACTGATGTTGTAACATCTCCAAATTCATATATTCCAGACAAGAAATATGGAAATGTTGCTTGTCTAGGTAAAGTTGTTATATAAAAAGTACGTGCATATCTAGAAATTTTGGAAAATATTTCCAAATAATCATAGTGGCTAGCGTCAACGCCTGAAGGAGCTAATAAATCCTTCAATGTTGATTTATTTTCTTCAAGATCAGATACTTTCATTTCCTCTGACTTTACTAATTCTTCTTTCGGTTGTTGTTCACCCTTCTTCTTTTTCTCTTTTTTTCCCATATATCTACACCTCTCATTTTTTAGATAATGCTATCGAAGAAATCATCTTCAAAATCATCATCGTTGTTAGTATTATTATTACTTTTTTCAACATTGTCATCATTTTGATTTAGATTTAAATCTACATTATCATTTTTATCTATTGTATTTTGGACATTTTCCTCTGTTGTTTTTGGTTCTTCTGAAATATTTGCTATTATATTGTTTTTTTCGTTAGTACTTTCTTGAATTTCAGATTGTTGGTCATTGTTAACATTATTTTGAAAGTAACTAGTTGAACTTTTATTAGCCATTTCACTCTCAGATATTGTTTTAATTTCTTCAACTTTATTAGATGATTGAATCACTGGTTGCATTTCATTTTCATGTACTATACTATCGTCAATTATAGTCCCACGAGTATTCATTTCTTTTTCATCTTTTTTCTCTACTATGTTTGCATTTTCATCTTTAGAAGTACTCATTTCACGTGCTTTTTCAGAAGTTTTCTTCAAAATTTCTTTTTTTGTATTTTTATAATCATCTACTATTATATCCTTAGCATGTTCTTTTACGTCATCATCAAAACTTTCATTTCTAACAATATCAATAGCTTTTTTAGCTATTTCTTGATTTATTTCTATTTCTTGCATTTCAGGAGTTACATATTCTCCATCTTGTATAGCCTTCTTTAATGCTTCATATGCTTTTATTTGAGCTTCATTTTTAATTTGTTCGTCCAATAAGTTTTGTTTCTTAGTAAATGCATCTTGAGAAGTAGAATATAGTCTATAAAATCCAGATTCTAGAGCTCTTTCAACATCAATGTATTTTGCATCGTCTCTATTGTAAGATGTGTATAATAAGTTCGCTAAATCATTTGATTTTAAAAGTGTTGAGCTAACTGAACAAGATGCTAAGGCACCACTAATAGATGCTGCTCTTGTATACAATTCATTATAACATATATCTTGAATTTCATCTTTTGAAAAATTAGACAATGAAGTAATTTCTGATGTATAATAAGAAAATATGATATAGAAACTTCTTTGCAATAGACTCTTATTAGCAGACAATCTTTCAACATATCTTACTATATCACTGGCATATTCTAAAACATTTTGAACACTTTTTTTATTATAATCAGCGTTTCTAATTTCTTCTTTTGTAGAATCTAAAGAATTCATGACTTGATTATATTCCTGATTTGCCTGATCATATTCAGAAACAATACCTTGTAGATGTTCATTATATTTAGCAATAGTCTTTTTTAAATCAATATTTTGTGCTTGAACATATAGTTGAACTGGAAACTTTAATGTGTTAAGGAAAGTTATAAATCCTTCTTCCACTGCTAATTGTTCATTTTCTGACATAAGATCGTAGTTTATTCCTTTACACTTTAATATCATAGTATATTTTTGTCCCTTATTTTGAACTATCATATCATCTACTATTTTATCAAATTCCATAAATTTAAAAACGTCTTCCTTAGGAACATCATCTTTTTTCTGTCCTTTTCCGTTAGAAGCAGAATTTGCACTTTTTGCTTCCTTATCATCAGATTCATTTTTTTGTTTTTTAGTTACAACTAAAAAAACTATTCCAAAAACCAAAATTAAAATTAATAAAACAATTGGTACTATCAAACTACCCATTTTATTTTCCTCCTCTGTTCAAATTATAAATATATATTTTTCTTCTTTTCTTAAAAGTTATAAAACGACTCATTATCTCAAGTAATGTTTCACCACCGGCTTTTCTAAATTTTCCCATTATAGGGGAATCTGGAATTTTAGCAGCTCCTATTACAAATCCAATTCCTGCGAATATTCCAGTAACCAAAACGCCGGCCACTAATGACATATCAAAAAAATTACTTCCTAAGTACCATATTCCAGCGCCAATTAATCCTACTACCACAGTAGTGATAAAAGATTTTATTGTAAATATATATAATATTCTAGTTTCACCTTTTGCACTACGTGGAACGAAATAAGACTTTCCCATAGATTTTCAACCTCTCTTTTCTTATAAATTTAATATCAACTTTACTTCATTGCTTGATTTACCGCGTCCGAAATAAAAGATAAAAAGTTAACCGTAGCAAAAGTTAATATCATACCAATTATAAACTGTATTGATTTGCCCTTCAATTCCGCTTTTCCTGTAGCACCAGCAATTATATATTTTACTCCAACTGCAACTATAGCTATAAACGCACCTATATTTCCAGCAAATTTTACATATGCTAAAATTCTTCCAGCAGGTGTGGTTACACTAGTATCTGATGTTTTTAAAAATATAAAATTATTATCGGGATATAGCAAATTTTTTAAGCTAGTCCAGCCAAAGAAAAATACACAAGCCACCAATAACGTAACCAAACCTTCCTTAGCACTTGTTTTTTCAACAATTCCACCAAGCATAAATTTTACTCCAAGAATTATTGTTACCCCGACTATTATAGTAGTACCTAATACATTAATAAGATCCAAAAATTCGTTTAATACATCCTGAACACCATCATACTCACTAATATCATCGCCTGAACTACGCGCTTTTTGAAACCAAGAACTAGCCTTTCCCCAAAAGTTATTTCTCATACCTTTAGTATCTTCCCAAAAATCATCAGGATTATCCACTTTATTATGTTGAGTGTTACAAGAACTAACACACGCGCTATTTCCCTGGGGATTTTTACTTGCATCCGGACATTTAGATACACATTCATCGTATGTTTCTGCGTATACCTGTATAAAAAATACATTTGCTATAATTAAAAACATTGTCAATATTTTTCCTATTTTGTTCATAAAATCACCTTTCAATTCATTATATCAAAAAGCCAAAAAAAAATCTATAAATAAATACTTATTTTATAGATTTTTTTTATTTTTAATATTTTTGCAACATTTTTGCAACATTTTTCTATTTCATAACATCAACAGCAGCATTTGTTACAAACTTAGCGACTGTAGAAGCACCAAATACTAGAACCATACCTATAGCTAAATAAATCATATTCTTTTTTATATCAGCTCTTTGATCTGCTGATGAATACATATATTTAATTCCCGCAAATATTATTCCACCAAAAGCTGCTATTTGTAAAATAGTAAAAACAGTTCCTGAGACTCTGTTAGCAGTTTTTTTCATGTTAGCATCTACAGTTCCATCAGGAATAAGATTAGGATCAAATCCAGATCCAGCCGTAGATTCGTTTGAGCTGGTTTCATTTTTAGCTTCAAGTGAAGTAATATCTATTTTCATAGTAACAATTACTATGAAACAAGCCATAATAGTAGCTACTTTCCATATTATTTTTTTCATATACTCACCTCTCTAGTTTTTATATTATAAAGAAAAAATTTCTAAAAAATAAGAAGTTAGACAGAATCAGTCTAGCTTCTTATTTATTTAACTAATCAACGTTTCCGATTACTTCGTTTGTTGCAGTCATTATGAATTTAGCAACTGTAGAAGCACCAAATACTAAGATTGCACCAAGTACTAATATTATCATGCTCTTTTTGATATCTGCTTTTTGATCTGCAGAAGCAAACATATATCTAATACCTGCAAATACTATAGCAGCGATAGCTAAAATTTGGAATATAAGTAAAACTGTTCCCCAAATTGTATTTGCTGCATCATTAACAGAACCTATTTTTTTATCTGTTGTAGGCATGTCTGTGCTTACTGCGAATACGTTACTTGCTAATACTACAACTACAAGTAATAAAACAGGTAATACTCTAAGCATTATTTTCTTTGATTTCTTCATAATTTTTCCTCCCATATTCATATTACATATTTAAATTATACCAATTATAAAAAAAAAATCAATACTTTTTTGTCATTTTTTTATTTTTTTCTACATTTTACTCCCTTTATATCTAGTATTTGCCCTATTTTCTAAGATTATACCTAATTTTTTGTAGATGTATTTTTCTTTACTTTTAACTTTCTTATAGATATAATATTTACGGTGATTTTTATTAAAAACTTTAATTTTGTTTATTCTAAATTTAATTCTTTTTTTAAGTTAAATTCTTTTAATTTATTTTATATTATCTTTATTTTTGTATCCGTTATTTTATTTATATTTTTCCCAGATAATTTTTCTAATACTTATAATGATAATGATTTTTTATTACCTACTTATCTTGACACCTATCATCTTTCTTCTGAGTTTGGTTATAGAGAAATCTATGGCAAAGTAAATTATCATAACGGTATTGATTTTCCGGTTCCAGAAAATGCTCCTGTCTATGCTACCATGTCTGGAATAGTGAATTATTCTGACTTTATGCCAGGATATGGCATTTGTGTTACAATTATTCACGAAAATGGTTTAAAAACCTTATACGGTCACCTATCAGAGAAATATCATGTTCCAAATGGTTCATATGTTTTTAAAGGAGATCTTATTGCTTATGTAGGACCTAAATTTTTATCAGATGGTAGACTCAATGGTTTTACTACAGGACCTCATCTTCATTTTTCCATTTTTGATAATAATGGCAATGCATTAAGCCCATTAGATTTTGAATATAAAAAAGCCGGTACATAAAAATGTACTAGCTTATATATTTTTCGTTTCTATTAATTATTTTCTTCTACTTTATTTAATGAAAATTTTGCTACTGAAATTTCATATGCTACCATTTCTTTAGAAGTTCCATCTTCATATTTTTTCTCATATTTTCTAGATTGAATTCTTCCTGATAGCTTTACCATAGTTCCAACTGGTAACTTTTCACAAAACTTTGCATTTCTTCCCCATAATATACATGGGATATAATCTGATTTTTTATAAGTTCTATTAACTGCTAAAAGTATATCAGCAATTTCTCTTCCTAAAGGTGTTTTTCTATAAACTGGAGTTTTGCATATATATCCAATAAAATTTGCATCATTTATTGTTAATACTTCTTCTGTTTGGTTTAATTCTATCTCTCTTGCAAATATAGAAAGTACTAATTTCGATCTACCTTCTGTTTGTTGATTATAAGATCTAAATTGACCTTCTAATTTTATGTACTCTCCTACTTTTAGATTTTCTAAATCGATTAATCTTTCTGATATAATAACTGGTAATACATCACTTGAATTACTAAGTCTTTTTGTTTCTATATTAAATCTATAAAACTTTTCTTCGAATATTTCATGACTATATTCTGGAACACTTACTATAGCCCCACCGATAATAACTGAATTACTTTCGCCAATGTTTTCCATAAACTTATTTCCTCCTTTGGAACTTTATATTATTATTCTTATGTTTAAAAGTATAAAAAAATTACTAAGTAAGCTCATTATAACACAACATTTTATTTTTGTAAAGTGTTTATGTAAACATTTATTTTTATTTTTGCTATTTAACTAATATTATTTAAGTGCATTGTAATATTTTTGTAACATTTATTTACTAGCAATCATTGCCAAAGAATACAATATAATATGCTGTAATAAAAATGTAATATAAAATGTATATTGCAGTATTTTCGACTTTTTTCCCAGTTTTCCATTATAGAGTAATATAACAGGAAATGCAATAAAACAAAAAATTCCAATAAATTTTTCATGAATAACACATATGCTAAATATAATAAAACAAATTAATATTCTTCCCAAAATATCATTTTTTCTAGTAACATATTTTTCTACTATATACATTTCAAATATCATAATAGGAATATAGATTGAATAATCTATTTTTACAAATTTATATATAGACAAAATTAAGCATATTGCAAAAGTTTTTATAACAACACTTACAATTTTTGTTAATAAACTATTTTTATTCTTTTCGATATTTTTACTCTTAAATTCAACTATACTTAAAATTAATACAGATATTGCAAGTGAAACTACAACATTATAATAAGAAGTTATTGAAGTTAAATAATTTGGAAAATATAATTTATTTATATAACCTACTGTTCTAATTCCAATTTCAGTTAGTACTGCCAAAATAATTAGTCTAATAAAATATTTCTTTTTATTACTTGTGTGTAAAAAACCTTGTACTATTAAAAAACAGAATAAAGGCATTGCTGCTCTTCCAATTACTCTACATACAATATAAAATTCAGTTGGTACATTATCAACAAAATAAAATCCAATATGATCTACGATCATAAATAAAATTGCACATATTTTTAAAACATTTGAAGTAACTTTATTCATACTACTACTCCGTTCTACTCTAATAAAGTATATTGTTTATTGAATATCTTGTCAAGTAAGCCAGAAAAATTTATAAAAATAACACTCACCTATAAGGTAAGTGTTATCTTTGTTATTGTGATTTTTTGTATTTCTATTGTGCATTTTTTGGCAATTTCACTGTGCAATTTTCGTCAATTTCATTGTGCAATTTTAGTCATTTTTTTATTATAAACTTTTATTCACCTGATTTTAAAAGTCCCATCATATTCTTTTTATACGCCTCTACTCCTGGTTGATCAAAAGGATTTACCTTTTGGACATATCCACTAATAGCACATGCTTTTTCAAAGAAAAATATAAGTTGACCAACATTATATTCATTCAAGTCATCCATATTTATAATTATATTTGGAACTCCACCATCAACGTGAGCTTTTACTGTTCCAAGATAAGCTTGTTTATTTATATAATCAATTGCTTTATCAGCTAAGTAATTTAAACCATCTTCATCTTCTTCAGTTCTAGGAAGACATATAAAACTTCTATCTAATTTTACATTTATAATTGTTTCAAATATATTTCTTTTACCTTGTTGAATCATTTGGCCCATTGAATGAAGATCTGTAGTAAATATATCTCCAGCTGGGAAAATTCCTTTTCCATCTTTTCCTTCACTTTCACCAAATAATTGTTTAAACCATTCTATAAAATATTTGAAAGATGGTTCATAACTGGCAAGTATTTCAATTTCTTTTCCTTTTTGACTTAATATATTTCTATATGCTGCATATTTATAACATTCATTTTGTTCTAAACTTCTTTCATTAAATATGTGTGATGCAAACATTGCACCATCTAAAATATCTTCAAAATCAATGTTAGCAACTGCCATTGGCAAAAGTCCAACTGGAGTTAACACTGAATATCTCCCACCAACATCATCTGGTATTACAAAAGTTTTATATTCGTGTTTATCTGCAATATCTTTTAATACGCCTTTTCTAGCATCTGTTGTAACATATATTCTTTCTGCTGCTCCAGAAACACCATATTTTTCTTCCAACATTATTCTTAAAATTCTAAATGTAACAGCTGGTTCTAACGTTGTACCAGATTTTGATATAACGTTTATTGAAAAATCTTTATCTTGTATATATTCAACTAAATTTCTTAAATATTTACCACTAAGATTATTACCAGCAAATATAATTTCTGGATGTTTTCTTTCTTCTAATGTTTTCATATTACTAAAAGAATCTGAGAAAAGATCTATAACTGCTTGAGCTCCTAAATAAGAACCTCCTATACCAATAACAACAAATACATCAGATTGTTTTTGAATCATTGAAGCAGCCTCTTTAATACTTGATACCTCTTCATCTGATACTCTATTTGGTATATCCATCCATCCTAGCATATTTCTTCCAAGTCCTGTTCTATTATTAAGAGCATCATGAGCTTCCAATATTTCATCTTTTATTAGCTCTAACTCATCATTATCTACAAATTTTTCCATCCCTTTAAAGTCTAGAGACAAACCTTGCATACTATCACCCCTCAATTTATTTAAAATTTATCTTACGTATTTTTCTGTTAAACTTTTAACAATTCTTCTTGCTTTTCTCTTATTTTTTTCTACTTCTTCATCAGAAAGTTCTTTTATATTTTTGCATAGAACTAAGTCCATTGCCTCTGCAAGTGCTGCCATGTCATCTTCTTTTAATCCTTTAGTAGTACAAGCAGCTGTTCCAACTCTTATTCCACTTGTAACCATTGGAGACTCTTTATCATTTGGAACTGCATTTTTATTTACTGTAATA
>OIYY01000552.1_pt1 | contig 25710 bp, 36 predicted proteins | sample 1588341 | NCBI WGS metagenome assembly OIYY01 (sample SAMN03283287) | human gut metagenome | biome: human-associated habitat; material: feces | host: Homo sapiens | place: Peru | collected 2012 | reverse complement strand
AAACCATGGAGACAAAAAGGAACTGGTAGAGCAAGACAAGGTTCTATAAGGGCTCCTCAATGGATGAAAGGTGGTATTGCACTTGGACCAAAACCAAGAAGTTATAAATATGCTATTCCTAAAAAAATGAGACAACTTGCATTAAAATCAGTTCTAACTTCTAAATTACAAGAAGGAGAATTAGTAGTTGTTGATAAATTAGAATTAAAAGAAATTAAAACTAAGGATATGGTTAAAGTTTTAAATACTTTAAACGCAGAAAATTCTTTAGTAATGTTAAGTGAAAAGAACTTAAATGTTCAAGCATCAGCTAGAAACATAGCTAATGTAAAAACTACTTTAGTTAGTACAATAAATGTATTTGATTTATTAAAATATAACAAATTAGTAGTAACAGAAGATGCTATTAAAAAATTAGAGGAGGTGTACGCATAATGAAACACGCAGAAGACGTTATAATAAGACCTATAATGACTGAAAAATCTTATGCAAGCATTGCTGACGGAAAATACACTTTCGAAGTTGCTACAACTGCTACAAAGATTGAAATAAAAAATGCAGTTGAAGAACTTTTCGGAGTAAAAGTAAAGAAAGTTAACACTTTAAGATATGACGGTAAAAAGAAAAGAGTTGGAGTACACCAAGGTACAACTAAAGCATGGAAAAAAGCTATTGTTGAAATAGATACAAATCCAGCTGAAGAAAAATATCTTGCAAAAGGTGGAAAAGAAACTAAATCAAATAAAAAATATAAAACTGAAATTGAAGAAATTAGTTCAGCATTTGGAAGTAATAACTAATACTAGGAGGGAATTAAAATGGGAATAAAATCATTTAAACCTGTTACTCCATCACTTAGAAATACAACAGTATTAACTAATGAAGAACTTACAAAATTCGAACCAGAAAGAAAATTATTAAAAACTGTAAAAAAGACTGCAGGAAGAAATAATTCTGGTAAAATAACAGTAAGACATCATGGTGGTGGAAACAGAAGAAAATATAGAGTTATTGATTTTAAAAGAAATAAAGTAGATCAAGAAGCTACTGTAATAGGAATTGAATACGATCCTAACAGAACAGCTAATATTGCTTTAATTGAATATGAAGATGGAGAAAGAGCTTATATAATTGCTCCTGTTGGATTAACAGATGGTGATAAAGTTATATCTAGTGATAAAGCAGATATAAAACCAGCTAACTGTTTACCAATATCTTCTATTCCTGTTGGTACAATGATATACAACATTGAACTACACAAAGGAAAAGGAGCTCAACTTGTAAGAAGTGCTGGTATGTCAGCTCAACTTATGGCTAAAGAAGGAAAATATGCACATGTTAGAATGCCTTCTGGAGAAATGAGACTTATTTCTGTAGATTGTAGAGCATGTATCGGTCAAGTTGGAAACTTAGATCATGAAAATGTAAAACTTGGTAAAGCAGGAAGAACTAGACATATGGGTGTAAGACCTACTGTTAGAGGTAGCGTTATGAACCCTTGTGATCACCCACATGGTGGTGGTGAAGGTAGAGCACCAGTTGGACATACAGGACCAAGAACTCCTTGGGGTAAACCAGCTCACGGTTATAAAACTAGAAATAGAAACCATAGAACAGATAAATATATCGTTAAAAGAAGAAATCAAAAATAATAATGGAGGGATAGAATATGTCAAGATCGCTTAAAAAAGGACCTTACTGTGATGAAAGATTACTTGCAAGAGTTGAAAAACTAAATGAAGAAGACAAAAAAGAAGCTTTAAAAACTTGGTCAAGAGCTTCTACTATATATCCACAAATGATTGGTCATACTATAGCTGTACATGATGGAAGAAAACATGTACCAGTTTATATAACTGAAGAAATGGTTGGACATAAATTAGGTGAATTTGCACCAACTAGATTATTCAGAGGTCATGCTGGAGATAAAAAGAGTAAGGTAAAATAAATTTTAAATATCTTAGAAAAAAAGGAGGAGCTTTAAAATGGAAGCAAGAGCAGAATTACGTCATGCAAGAATAAGTGCTAGAAAAGCTAAAATTGTATTAGATACTGTTAAAGGTAAAAAAGCAAACGAAGCAGTTGCTATATTAAAATATACTAATAAAGCTGCAGCACCTATGATTGAAAAATTATTAAAGTCAGCAATGGCTAATGCAGTAAATAATCATTCAATGGACGAAACAAAATTATATATTGCAGAAGCTTATGCTAATCAAGGACCTACAATGAAAAGAATTATGCCAAGAGCTCAAGGTAGAGCTAATAGAATAAGAAAAAGAACTAGTCACATAACAATTGTGTTAAAAGAAGCTTAATATAAGGAGGTAAGTTTAAGATGGGTCAAAAAGTTAGTCCACACGGACTTAGAGTTGGAATCATTAAAGATTGGTCATCAACTTGGTATGCTAACAAACAAGATTTCTCAGCAAACTTAGTAGAAGATCATAAAATACGTGAATATTTAAAAAACTTACTTAAACCAGCTGGAATAAATAAGTTAAATATTTCAAGAAAAGGAAACTTAGTAAAAGTTGACATCTATGCAGCTAAGCCTGGAATGATAATCGGAAAAGGTGGAGCAGCTATTGAAGAATTAAAAGCAAAACTTGTTAAATTAACAGGAAAAGAAATTTCTTTAAATATTGTTGAAGTAAAAGATATTGATATGGCAGCACAATTAGTTGCTGAAAATATAGCTTCACAATTAGAAAGAAGAATATCTTTTAGAAAAGCTATGAAACAAGCAATGCAAAAAACAATGAAAGCAGGAGCAAAAGGTATCAAAACTGCAGTATCTGGACGTCTAGGCGGAGCAGAAATTGCAAGAACTGAACACTATAGTGAGGGAACAATTCCTCTACAAACTTTAAGAGCTGATATTGATTATGGTTTTGCAGAAGCAAAAACTACATATGGTATCATTGGTGTAAAAGTTTCGATCTATAAAGGAGAAGTGTTACCTGCAAAAAAAGATGTAAAAGGAGGTAACTAAGAATGTTGTCACCAAAAAGAACAAAATTTAGAAAAGTACAAAAATGCTTAACAAAAGGAAAAGCTCAAAAAGGAAATAAGGTTACAGATGGAGAATACGGAATACAAGCTTTAGAACCAGCTTGGATTACTGCAAATCAAATTGAATCTGTCAGAGTAACTTTATCTAGATATACAAAAAAAGTTGGTAAAACTTGGATAAAAATATTCCCAGATAAACCAATAACTAAAAAACCAGCTGAAACTCGTATGGGTTCTGGTAAAGGAAATCCAGAGTACTTTGTTGCTCCAATTAAAGCAGGAAGAGTTTTATTTGAAGTAGCAGGTCTTGGTGAAGAAGTAAGTAAAGAAGCTTTAACAAAAGCTATGCACAAACTTCCAGTAAAATGTAAAATAGTTAAAAGAGAAGTAGAAGGGGGTAATGAGAATGAAATCTAGTAACATTAATGAATATAAAAATATGTCAGCTGAAGAACTAGAAAAAGAATTAAAAGCTTTAAAGCAAGAATTATTTAAATTAAGATTTCAACATGCCTTAAATGGTCTTGATAACCCTAAAAAAATTACTATAGTTAGAAAAAACATAGCAAGAGTAAATACAGTTTTAACTATGAAAAAAAGTATTTAGTGGTAAAGGAGGATTAAGGACAGATGGAAGAAAGAAATTTAAGAAAAGTTAAACTTGGAAAAGTTGTTAGTAATAAAATGGACAAAACAATTGTAGTAAGAATTGACACTAAAGTAAAAGATCCACTTTATGGAAAAATTAAAAATAGAACTTTAAAAGTAAAAGCTCACGATGAAAACAATGAATGTAGCATCGGAGATACAGTTGAAGTAATGGAAACTAGACCACTAAGCAAAGATAAAAGATACAGATTAGTAAGAATTGTGGAAAAAGTTAAATAGTATTAAAATTGTAAATTTGAAGGGAGGACTAATCCATGATACAACAACAATCAATATTAAAAGTTGCTGACAATACTGGAGCAAAAGAGATTATGTGTATTAGAGTTATGGGTGGTTCCCACAGAAAATGGGGAAACATCGGTGACGTTATAGTAGCTTCAGTTAAAAAAGCAGCACCAGGCGGAGTTGTAAAAAAAGGAGACGTTGTAAAAGCAGTTATCGTAAGAACAAAAAGAGGTCTAAGACGTGAAGATGGATCTTATATTAGATTCGATGAAAATGCAGCTGTTATTATAAAAGATGATAATACACCAAGAGGTACACGTATCTTTGGGCCAGTAGCAAGAGAACTTAGAGATAAAGACTTTATGAAAATAATATCTCTAGCTCCAGAAGTTCTATAATTTTGGGGGTGAATTAATAAATGATAGCTAAAATGAAAATAAAAAAAGGAGATACAGTTGTAGTTACTTCTGGTTCTGAAAAAGGAAAAAAAGGAGAAGTTATAGCAGTATCTGCTAAAGAAAATAAAGTAATAGTTAAAGGTGTTAATATTAGAACAAAACACGCAAAAGCTAGAAAACAAGGACAAGAATCTGGAATAATTAAAAGAGAATGCCCTATTCACGCTTCAAAAGTAGCTTTCTACTGTGATAAATGTGACAAGGGTGTAAAACTTGGAATTAAAGTAGAAGAAGACGGAAAGAAAGTTAGATTCTGCAAGAAATGTCAAGAAGTTAAGTAAAGGAGGGGAAAATAAATGAACCTTAAAGAAAAATATAAGGCAGAAGTTGTACCTGCATTAAAAGAAAAATTTGGTTATAAATCAATTATGCAAGTACCAAAACTAGAAAAAATTGTTATAAACATGGGTGTTTCTGATGTTAAAGAAAGCTCTAAAGCATTAGATTTCGCTATGGCTGATTTACAATTAATAACTGGTCAAAAACCAATCGTAACTAAAGCAAAAAAATCAATTGCTGCTTTCAAAGTTAGAGAAGGAATGAACATCGGTTGTAAAGTAACATTAAGATCAGACAAAATGTATGATTTTGCTACTAAATTATTTAACGTAGCACTTCCTCGTGTAAGAGATTTTAAAGGTGTAAATCCTAAATCTTTTGACGGTAGAGGAAACTACTCAATGGGTGTAAAAGAGCAAATGATTTTCCCAGAAATTGAGTATGATAAAATAGATAAAGTTAGAGGAATGGATATCATTTTTGTTACAACAGCAAAAACTGATGAAGAAGCAAAAGCATTATTAGAAATGTTAGGCTTACCATTCTCTGAGAGATAGGAGGACTTGAAATGGCAAAAAAATCTATGATTGCTAAACAAAAGAGAGAACCAAAGTTTAGCACAAGATACTACAATAGATGTAAAATTTGTGGAAGACCACATTCATATATGAGAAAATATGGAATATGCCGTTTATGCTTTAGAAAATTAGCATATCAAGGAGAAATACCAGGAGTTAAAAAAGCAAGCTGGTAAAAAAGGAGGTAAAAAAATGACTACAACAGATCCAATTGCAGACATGTTAACAAGAATAAGAAATGCTAACCAAGAAAGACACGCAACAGTTGACATTCCTTATTCAAAAACAAAAAAAGCAATAGCTGATATATTACTTAATGAAGGTTTTGTAAAAGCAGTTGATGTTTTAGAAGAAGGTACTCATAAAACAATAAGAGTAACTCTTAAATATGAAAATAAGACAAGAGTTTTACAAGGTCTAAAAAGAATAAGTAAACCAGGTCTTAGAATATATGCAAATGTTGAAGAATTACCAAGAGTTTTAAATGGTCTTGGAATTGCAATTATTTCTACTTCTAAAGGAATAATGACTGATAAAGAAGCAAGAAAACAAAATGTTGCTGGAGAAGTAATGGCATATATTTGGTAATAATAGTATGTGTAAATAAAAAGGAGGGTATACCAAATGTCAAGAATAGGTAAAAATCCTATAGCAATACCACAAGGTGTAGAAGTTAAAGTTGAAGGTCAAACAGTTACTGTTAAAGGACCAAAGGGAACATTAACTGAAACTTTCTTAGACAGTGTAAATATAGCTGTAGAAGATAATAATGTTGTTGTAACTAGAAAAAATGACAATGCTAGAAACATTCATGGTTTAACTAGAACATTAATCAACAACATGGTTATCGGTGTAAGCCAAGGTTATGAAAAAACACTTGAAATAGCTGGTGTTGGTTATAGAGCTCAAAAACAAGGTAATAAATTGGTATTAACTTTAGGTTATTCACATCCAGTAGAAGTTGAAGAACCAGAAGGAATAACAATCGAAGTACCATCTCAAAATACAGTTGTTATAAAAGGTATCAACAAACAAGTTGTTGGACAATTAGCAGCAAATATTAGAGAATATAGATTACCTGAACCTTATAAGGGTAAAGGAATAAAATACGCTGGTGAAAGAATCAAGAGAAAAGAAGGAAAAGCTGGCGGCAAAAAATAGATTTGAAGGAAGGAGAGCTTCGAAATGATAAATAAAGTAAGCAAAAAAGAGTCTAGACAAACAAGACAAAAAAGAGTAAGAGCTAAAGTTAAAGGTACAAGCTCAAGACCTAGACTTTGCGTTTTTAGAAGTTTAAATAATATTTCTGCTCAAGTAATTGATGATGAAAAAGCTGTAACTTTAGTATCAGCATCAACTCTTGATAAAGAAGTTAAAACAAAAGCTTCTAATGTAGAAGCTGCAAAAGAAGTTGGAGCTTTAATTGCAAAACGTGCAATTGAAAAAGGTATAAAAACTGTTGTTTTCGATAGAAACGGTTACTTATATCATGGTAAAGTTCAAGCAGTTGCTGAAGCAGCAAGAGAAGCAGGACTTGAATTTTAAGAGAAAGGAGAATAAGGCTCATGGCTGAAGCAAAACAAGAATTAAAAGAAAAAGTTGTTAATGTAAGTAGAGTAGCTAAAGTTGTTAAAGGTGGAAGAACTTTTAGATTTAGCGTTCTAGTTGTTGTAGGAGACGAAAACGGAAGAGTTGGTGTTGGTACTGGTAAATCTGCTGAAGTTCCTGAAGCAATCAAGAAAGCTACAGACGATGCTAAGAAAAATTTAGTAAAAGTTTCTTTAGTAAATGGAACTTTACCACATGAATATACAACTAATTTTGGTTCTTCTAAAGTTATTTTAAAACCAGCTCCTGAAGGTACAGGTGTTATAGCAGGTGGTGCTGTAAGACCAGTACTAGAACTTGCAGGTGTTAAAGATGTAACTGCTAAGACATTGGGGTCTCGTAACAGCAGAAATGTTGTTTATGCAACATTAAAAGCTTTACAAGCAATGAGAACTCCAGAGGAAGTTGCTAAACTTAGAGGAAAAAAAGTAGAAGAAATTCTAAAATAAAACTTATTTAAAGAGAGGAGGAAACTCTAATGAAGATGAATGATTTAGGACCAGCTTATGGTGCAACTACTTCTAGAAGAAGAATCGGAAGAGGTATTGGAAGTGGACTAGGAAAGACAGCTGGTAAAGGACACAAAGGTCAAAAAGCTAGAACTGGCGGTAGTATAAGAAGAGGATTTGAAGGTGGTCAAACACCTTTATATAGAAGAATTCCAAAAAGAGGATTCAAGAATCATTTTGCAACTGAATATGCAATTATCAACCTTAGCGATTTAGAAAGATTTGATAATGGTACAGTTGTAAACGCTGAACTTTTACTATCAGAAGGAATTATCAGAAAAGAACTAGACGGAGTAAAAGTTTTAGGAAATGGAACTCTTACAAAGAAACTAACAGTTGTAGCTACTAAATTTTCAAAAACAGCAGAGGAAAAAATACAATCTGTAGGTGGAAAGATTGAGGTGAAGTAGATTATGCTACAAACCTTAAAAGATATCTTTGGCGTAAAGGATATAAGAAAAAAATTATTATTTACAGTATTTATAATTCTTCTTTATAGATTAGGATCTTTCATTACTGTTCCAGGTGTTGATAAAGCAGCTTTTATCCAACAAGTTGGAGAAGCTTCTAACGGACTTGTTAGTACAGTAAACTTAATCTCAGGTGGAGCATTCAGTAGATTCTCTATATTTGCAATGACAATAGGACCTTACATTACAGCTTCTATAGTATTAAATCTATTACAAGTTGTAATACCAAGTCTTGAAAGACTTGCAAAAGAAGGAGAAGAAGGTAAGAAAACACTTGCTAAATATACAAAATATTTAACAATTGCATTTGGGTTAGTTGAAGCTATAGGATTATATTTAACATATAAAAACTATTTATTGCTTCCTCTTACTTCAGGTGCTGGTAAAGTAATTGGTGTATTTCTTTTCGTAATATCTTTAATGGCTGGTACAGCATTGCTTACTTGGCTTGGAGATAAAATTACTGAATATGGTATAGGAAATGGTATTTCAATAATCGTATTTGTTGGTATTATTTCTCGTATTCCATCAGGTGCAGCAGCATTATTTGAATTTGCAAAAGGTGGTTTAAGTAGTGTTTTAATAGTAGCTGCATTAGTAATTGCAATGATAATAGTTGTTGCAGGTGTAATTTATGTTCAACAAGCTGAACGTAAAATTCCTGTTAACTATGCAAAACGTGTAGTTGGTAGAAAAATGTATGGAGGACAAAATACTCATATTCCTCTAAAAGTTGCAATGGCTGGAGTTATGCCAATAATCTTTGCAATGTCATTTATGATGTTCCCAGGAACTATAATAAATATTTGTACTAAATCTAATCCAACAGGATTTTGGAAAGGTGTATATGATTTATTCACAGTTTCTAGTGGAAGTGCATGGTATTATCTATTAGGATATTCTGTAATTTATATGGCATTAATTGTATTGTTTACATTCGTGTATACATTATTTATGGTTAATCCAACAGAAATTGCTAATAATTTAAAGAAAAATGGTGGATTTATTCCAGGTATAAGAGCTGGTAAAAATACATCAGAATATATTTCTCAAGTATTAAAATATGTAACAACAGTAGGAGCTTTATTCTTAGCTGTAGTTGCTGTATTACCAATATTATTACAAGGATTTACTCCTGTATCAATAACATTTGGTGGTACTTCAGTTCTAATCATTGTTAGTGTTGCATTGGAAATACTTAAGAATCTTGAAACACAAATGGTTAGTAGACACTATAAAGGATTTTTAAACTAGTAAATAATATAAAAAAAGAAGAGATAACTCTTCTTTTTTTTTACATTTGTGTTGATGCTTTTTCGATCATTCTTTTAACCATTTCACCACCAACAGAACCAGCTTGTTTAGATGTTAAATCACCGTTGTAACCTTGTTTAAGGTTAACACCCATTTGTGAAGCAACTTCCATTTTAAACTTATTTAAAGCTTCTTTAGCTTGTGGATTTTTGCTTGATGCCATATTAATTCACCTCCATGTTTAATTATAATTTGTGCAGCACAAGAAATTTTATTCATAATTTTTAAAAATAATTTAAGAAAAAACATATATGACATTTATTGACAATTTTTTTAGTATGTAATAAAATCAGCTTGTAGGCTTTTTTTCAAATATTAATATATGAGGAGAGATAGAAATGGTTGAAATGGTCAGAACTAACAAATATGTTGTTAATTTGATGTATAGCTACAAAATACGGTGTGAAGATGGAGTTTTAAACTTGCTAGATTGGAATGACAAAGTGGTGATAGAAGATATCGAAAGATTTAGTCTTGTTGAAATGGAATCAAAAATATATTTATTTTTGAAAACCAAATTAAAAAGTACATATTACATTTATGAAATTTCTTTAAAAGGAATGAAACAGCTTTTTATGATAAGATTAAAATCTGATAATGCTATGGATAATTTTTATATTGGAATAAAGTCAAAATTTGATGAATGCTTAATAAAACTCAATGACTTTACTCAAATACTGGTTCCAAATAAGAAAACGTATCCAGATAATAAGATAAAAGAATATATTTTGGAACTCCAAAAGGAAAAAAATTGCGATTTGGGTATTTTGGTTTATGGTTCTACTTTTGATTTTATTGACTACACAAATTTATTTTCTGGCATTATTATTTAGTTGTTTATATGGGAAAATGGGATTTACTATTTTCTCATATTTTTATTGTAAATTATTAAAATATCTGATACTATAACAATAAGGATGTGGAAAATGTGGATAAAAATACTGTTTTATTAAATCATGCAAATAATATAAAAAAGGTTGTTGTCACTAAAATGAAATTTGATAAGCATGAGTCTGAGAACGTATCTAGAACTTTGGGAAATAGATATATAGAGATATGTCGTGGTAGGGGAATAAAGAATTCAACATTTGAAAAAAGAATTAGTCAAAAATCTCTTGAACTTAATAAAAATTTAATTGGAATATTTGATGATAGCTCACATTTTGTAACTCAAGATCTATCAGATGTATTTGGTAACGAAAAAAAATCTATAGGCAAAGAGTATGATAAAGATAAAAAAGAAAATGAAATTAATAATGGACTAAGTAAATATTCTGATAGTTTAGAAAACGAACTAGATAGATTACTATACAGCTTTAAAATACCAGATTCTAAAGCATCATTACTAAAACTAGATATAAAAAATATGTTTAAAAATGTTGTGGAAAAAACATCTGGAGAATTAATACAATATGATTCAAAAATGACTAATACACTTATTAATTATATAAATACAGAGCTTGAAACATATCAAAAAGAACTAGCTGATATGAACGGAAAAGATGGTAAGGAACAAAATAGTTTTTTAAACACGCTTAAAGATCAAGTAGTATCAGATAAGGAAGTAGCAAAAAAGGATATCAATATTTCACAAGATAATGAAATAGAACATAACAATAAAGAAACTCATGAAAAAGATGATGATATCCAATGTAAGTAACATAATAAAAGAGGCGAATTTATTTCACCTCTTTTGTCTACTAACTTAAATTACATTTGAGAAGCAGCCTTTTCTATCATTTTTTTAACCATCATTCCTCCGATAGAACCAGCTTGTTTAGAAGTTAAATCACCATTGTAACCTTGTTTAAGATTTACACCGATTTCGTTTGCAACTTCCATTTTAAATTTGTTTAAAGCTTCTCTAGCTTGTGGATTTTTGCTTGATGCCATATTAATTCACCTCCATTTAGTAAAACAAAATTTAACATGTTTTACACTAATAATTTGTGTATATTAGAAAATAAAATACTGGAAATTATAGGAATTTATATAAAACTTAAAGAAATGCCGGAAAATAGCCTGTTTCGACAAAACTCGATGAAAAAAGAAATACAAAAAATATTGATTTTTTTAAAAAAATTATATATAATTGTCTTGCGTTATAAAAAAGAGTAAAAAATAAAGGTTGTTTTTATGAGTGAAAAAACAAAAGTTATGATTGTTGATGATAATAAAGAATTTGTTAAGTTACTAGCAATGTATATAAATTCTCAAAATGATATGGAAGTGGTAGCTACAGCATATGATGGTGTGAAAGCAGTTTCAACTATAAAAGATTCAAATCCCGACATATTGTTATTAGATATAATTATGCCAGAGAAAGACGGATTATCTGTTCTTGAAGATATGGTAAAAGATAGTGAACTTAAAAAACCTACTACAATTGTAATGTCTGCAATAGGACAAGAGAAAATTACTCAAAAAGCTATAGCTTTAGGTGCTACATATTATGTCGTAAAACCATTTGATATGGCTACATTAGTAGATAGATTAAGAGTACTTATTGATGATAATACTTTGTCTAATGAGTATATTACTACTTATACAAAGACTACAATAAATAGTAGTAGAAATTCATCTACTCCGCTTGAAGTAAGAGTTACAAATATAATTCATGATGTAGGCGTACCAGCTCATATTAAAGGTTATCAATATATAAGAGAGGCAATATTACTTTCAGTTCAAAACGAAGAAATAATAAATGCTGTAACTAAAACATTATATCCAACTCTTGCAAAGAAATTTAATACAACTCCATCTAGAGTTGAAAGAGCAATAAGACATGCTATAGAAGTAGCTTGGAATAGAGGACAAATTGAAATGCATGACAAAATATTTGGATATACTGTAAATTCTAATAAAGGCAAACCAACAAACTCTGAATTTATTGCTATGATTGCTGATAAGTTAAGACTAGAAGATAAAACAGAAATAATAGCTTAAATTTTTTAAAGAATGCTTTATGTTTATTATGTATGTATAATAAATATGAGGTGTTTTTTTATTTTTTAAAATAACCTTTAACCCCTGCTGCTTTCTTGACAAATCCACCAAATAATAGTAAAATAAGATAGAATAATTGTATTCTATTGAAAGGTATTTTTATGAAAACAAATAAAGAAAATAATTTATTAGATATTAAAACATTAGCAGTAAAATTGTTGTATATAGGAACAATAATTATAATTGTTTTATGTATTTCTATTTTTAACAAAGATAATTCACTTATATTTATTATATGTGCAATAATATCTGCACTTGTATCTGTATATTTTTGTGTAAATGAAATAACTACTAGAAAAGATAAAATAAAACAAATGCAAACTAGTGTTGAAAAGACATTTCAAAGTAATTTAAATTCTGTAGATATACCAATGCTTATGCTAGATGATTCTAATAATATTATATGGCAAAACAATAAAGCTAAACATTTAGTTTCAAAGGAATTAGTATATGAAATTTCTTTAAAATTAGATAAGGATTTAAAAGAAAATAAAAAAGCTAAAACTAATGTTAAAATCCATAATGAGGAAATATATGAAGTTTTAGCAAATAATATAAAAATTTCAGAAGATGAATTTATTTTTATGACTTTTATAGATAGAACTCTACAAGAAAAATTGAACATGGATTTAGAAAATACTAAATTGTCTATAGGAATCATTTTTATAGATAATTATGAAGAAACAATGCAAGGACTAGATGAAATATCAAAAGCAGAGATTGCTTCTAAAATTTCTAATGAAATTAAAAGTTGGGTAAATGAAGTAAAAGGTGTAATTACTAAAATAGATAAAGATAAATTTGTATTTTTCGTTGAGAAACAATATGTTGATATAATGGAAAAAAACAAATTTAATGTTTTAGAAAGAGTTAGAAATATAACTGATAAAACTAAGTTGCCGATTACCGTATCTATAGGTATGTCATATTTTGAAGATACATTAAATGATAGATATATTGCAAGTTCTTCCGCGTTAGATATAGCTCTTGGAAGAGGTGGAGATCAAGCTGTTATAAAAAAAGATAAAAAATATGAATTCTTTGGTGGCGCAAACTTAAGTGTTGAAAAAACAAGTAGAGTTAGAGCCAGAACTATAGCATATGCCCTAAAAGATACAATGGAAAAATCAGATACAATATATATAATGGGACACAAAAATAATGATATTGACTGTATTGGTGCTGCTGTAGGTCTTTCTAAAATAGCCAAATCTTTGAACAAAGATGTACATATAATAGTGGATGCAAAGTGTAATTTAAGTACAAAAACAGTTATTAATCGTATAAAAGCTCAAGAAGGTCATGATAACTTATTTATAAGTAAAGATGACCTAAAGAAACAAGATTATACTAATGCATTGCTTATTGTTGTAGATACACATAAGAAAACTTATGTTGCTTATCCAGATTTAATAGATGAGTTTGAAAAAATAGTTATAATTGATCATCATAGAAGAGGACCCGAATTTATTGAGAATGCACTTCTTACATATCATGAAATATATGCATCATCTACTTGTGAGTTGGTAACTGAAATATTAACTTATTTAGATGACGTTGAATTAACATCTGAAGAAGCTGAAAGTCTTTATGCTGGAATTGTAATTGATACTAAAAACTTTACTTTTAAAACAGGTGTTAGAACATTTGAAGTCGCTGCATATTTGAAAAAGTATGGTATAGATTTAACTGAAGTAAAACAATTATTCCAAAGTGATTTTGAAACGTATATAGCTAAAGTTGATATTGTAAAAAATGCTGAGATTATAAAAGGCCAAATAGCTGTGTCAACTTGTGAAGAAGAACATAGTGAAATGCCAATAATTGCTGCACAGGCTGCAGATGAGTTACTTAATATCTCTGGTATACTTGCATCCTTTGTTCTATGTAAGGTTGATGATGTTGTAATGATATCAGGTAGATCTCTTGGCGATATAAATGTTCAGGCAATACTTGAAAAAATTGGAGGTGGAGGTCACTTGACTTTTGCCGGAGCGCAAATTGCAGGAATAAGTGTAGATGAAGCTAAAGAAAAACTTTTAAAGGAAATAGATGAATATTTTAGTAAAGGATAGAGGGGATTTTTATGAAAGTTGTACTAAATAAAGACATAAAAGGAATAGGAAAAAAATTACAAGTTATAGAAGTTAGTGAAGGATATGCAAGAAATTATCTTTTACCACGTAAATTAGCAGTTATAGCAGATAATAAGAATCTAAGTGAAGCTAAATCTAAGGTTGAAGCTCAAAAGTTTAAAAAAGACACAGAAAGAGAAGAGGCTTTGCAAATAAAAGAAAAAATAGAAAAAACATTTATAGAATTTAGAGAAAAGCAAGGCAGCGGAGGCAAACTTTTTGGTAGCGTTACAGAAAAAGAAATTTCCGAGAAGTTAAAAGAGAAAATAAACATAGAAGTTAGCAAAAAGAAAATATCCTTAAAAGTTCCTATAAAAAATGTAGGAAATTATGTTGCCGATATAAAATTGTACGAAGGAGTAAATGCAAAATTAAAAATAGTAGTAATTGGAATGTAGGTGTAAGCTTTGGAAAATGAGGGAATAATAAAAGTACAACCAAATGATATAATTGCTGAACAAGCAGTCCTTGGTTCAATGCTTGTAGATAAAGACGCAGTAATTGCTGCAATTGAAATGTTAAAACCAGACGATTTCTATAGAGAAGATAATAAAGAAATATATGCTGCTATGCTTGAATTATATAATCTTGGTAAGCCGATAGATATGATTACTTTAAAAGAACAACTTATATTGAGAACCACATTAGAAAAAGTAGGTGGAATATCTTACATAGCTACTTTAATTGATACTGTACCAACTACATCGAATATAGAAAACTATGTTAAAATAGTTGAAGAAAAATCGGTGCTTAGAAATTTAATAAAAACAGCCAATGATATTATTAAATTAGGATATGAAGGCAGTGAAGAAGTAGATACTGTAATAGAGCAAACTGAGAAAAAAATATTTGATCTAGTACAAAATAGAAATTCAAGAGGGTATGCTAGCATCAAAGAGGTTTTAATAAGTACTTTTGATGAACTTGAAAAGAAATTTCAAAATAAAAGTAAAATTTCCGGAATTGAATCTGGTTTCATAGATCTTGATGCAAAAACTTCAGGACTTAACCCATCAGATTTAATAATAATTGCTGCAAGACCAGCCATGGGAAAGAGTGCATTTGTATTAAATATTGCAAATTATGTGGCACAACATATGAAAACTCCTGTTATGATTTTTAACTTGGAAATGTCAAAAGAACAGGTTGTAAACAGAATACTTTGTAGTGAAGGCGAAGTAGACAGTATGAAATTTAGAAATGCTGACCTTGATTCTGAAGATTGGTTAAAATTAGGGGAGGCAAGTGGCAGATTATCTGAAGCACCTATATATGTTGATGATACACCAGGCCTTAGTTCTGCTGAGCTTAGAGCAAAATGTAGAAAAGCCAAGATAGAAAAAGGAATAGGACTTATTATAATTGACTACTTGCAGCTTATGGAATCAAAAGTTAAAAGTTCTTCAAGACAACAAGAGGTTTCTGAAATAAGTCGTTCTTTAAAAATACTTGCTAAAGAACTTAATGTTCCAGTAATTGCATTATCACAATTAAGCCGTGCTACCGAATCTAGAACAGATCATAGACCAATGCTTAGTGATCTTCGTGAATCAGGATCTATTGAGCAGGATGCGGATATAGTAATGTTTATTCATAGAGAAGACTATTATGAAAAAGAAACAGAAAAACAAAATATTGCAGAAATAATAATAGCTAAAAACAGAAGTGGTTCTACTGGTACTGTAGAACTTGCTTGGCTTCCACAATATACAAAATTTGCTAATTTATATAGGGGACCTGAACAATGATAAATAAAGATAGTAAAAATATAACTGATTATATTATAAAAGAAGTAGGAGAAACAATAGTAAGTCAAAATTTAATTGAAGATAATGATAAGATTGTTGTAGCTGTTTCAGGTGGACCTGACTCAATTACATTACTAGATGTATTGGTTAAGTTAAGACGTGAGTTAAACATTAATTATGAAATTATAGTAGCACATGTAAATCACATGATAAGAGAAGAATCAGAAGAAGAAAAAGTATATGTTGAAAACATGTGTAAAAAATATGGAGTTGAGTTTAACTACCTAAAAACAGATGTTAAAAAGATTTCTAAAATAAAAAAAATATCTGAAGAAATGGCAGGTAGAGATGAAAGATATAGATTTTTTGATGAATTGCTTAATAAAAAAAGTGCTAATAAAATAGTAGTAGCGCATAATTTGGATGATAATGCTGAAACAGTGCTATTAAATATTATTAGAGGAACTGGTATAAAAGGATTATCAGGGATGCAATATAAAAATGGAAATATAATAAGACCATTGCTAAATATTAAAAAATGTGATATATTACTCTACACTGAAGAAAATCATCTTAATCCTTGTTTTGACAAAACTAATAATGAAAATGTATATCTTAGAAACAAAATAAGAAATATATTAATACCTGAATTAAAAAGTGAATATAATTCCAATATAGTACAAAATATAATTAGGATGAGTAAATTACTTTGCATTGATGATAGCTTTTTAGAAGAATATACAAAAGGTATTCTTGATAATACTATCATTGCTAAAGAGGATAAAAGTATAACTTTCAATTTTAGTCATTTTGATAAGACACATGAGGCCATAAATAGAAGATATGTAAGATGTTTATTATCTGACTTAGATTTATTAGATGGCATTCAAAATGTTAATATAGAAGATATTTTAGAACTTTTGAATAAAAACATAAAAGGGAAAAAATATATAAAAAAAGGAAAATTTGAAGTAGTTATTTTGAGAAAAAATGTAGCTAAAATTTTTGTTGGGGAGGAAATATGAAGAAAAGAAGTATAATAAGTACATTGCTAACGTATGTTATAATAATTTTTCTAGTAGTATTTGCTATTAATTCGTTAAGTCAAAATATTTCTAGAGAAATGTCTTATACAGAACTTATGCAAAAAATTGAAAGTCAAGGAGTTTCAAAAATAACAGTTTCTAATGATAGAGAAACAGCTAATGTTGTTTTGAAAGATGAGGAAAATGTTGTAAGAATAGTAAAAATTCCTTCACCTAGTGTGTTTGTTGAGTCATTACAAACTAGAGTGGTGGCTGGAGAATTTGAACTGGATGTGGCAGAACCTTCTATGTGGGAAGTTATAGGACCACTTTTACCTAATATATTATTGTTAGTTGGTACATTAGTTATATTCATATATATGATTAAGAAAACCAATGAAGGTAATAACAAAGCCATGGAATTTGGAAAGAATAGAGCAAAAAAATTCGATAGAGAGTCAAAAACTAAAGTTACTTTTGGAAATGTAGCAGGTTTGAAAGAAGAAAAAGAAGAACTAGAAGAATTGGTTGAATTTTTAAAAGCACCAAAAAAATATCAAGAAATGGGTGCAAGGATTCCTAAGGGTGTTTTACTTGTGGGAAATCCAGGTACAGGTAAAACATTGTTAGCTAAAGCTGTTGCAGGCGAAGCTAATGTTCCTTTCTTTTCAATAAGTGGATCTGATTTCGTTGAAATGTTCGTTGGTGTTGGTGCATCACGTGTTAGAGATTTGTTTAATGAAGCTAAAGCAAATTCACCTTGTATAGTATTTATCGATGAAATAGATGCTGTTGGTCGTCACAGAGGTGCAGGACTTGGTGGCGGACATGATGAAAGAGAGCAAACACTAAATCAATTGCTAGTTGAGATGGATGGATTTGCAACAAATGAAAGTATAATAGTTATGGCTGCTACTAATAGACCAGATATTCTTGATCCAGCTTTATTAAGACCTGGAAGATTTGATAGACAAATAGTTGTTGGTGAACCTGATATAGGTGCAAGAGAAGAAATTCTAAAATTACACGCAAAAAATAAACCATTTGCTAAAAACGTTGATTTTAAAATTATAGCTAAAAATACAGCAGGATTTTCAGGAGCTGATTTAGAAAATGTAATAAATGAAGCAACTTTACTTGCTGCAAGAAGAGATAGAAAAACAGTTTCTATGACAGATGTTGAAGAAGCAATGGTAAAAGTCATGATGGGACCTGAAAAGAAGAGTAAAGTTATAAGTGAAAAAGAAAGAAAACTTACTGCTTATCATGAAGCAGGGCACGCTGTAGTTTCAAGATTCTTACCAACTCATGATACAGTTCATCAAATATCTATAATTCCAAGAGGTATGGCAGGTGGCTATACAATGTATAAACCAAATGAAGATAAGAGCTACAGATCAAAATCTGAAATGAAAGAGCATATAGTATCTTTATTAGGTGGAAGAGTGGCTGAGCAATTAATATTAGATGATATTAGTACAGGAGCTTCTAGTGATATAGACAGAGCAACTAAAATAGCTAGAAATATGGTTATGAAATATGGTATGTCAGATAGATTAGGACCAATTACCTTTGGTGATAGTCAATCTAATGATGAAGTATTTTTAGGAAGAGATATTAATAATCAAAGAAATTATAGCGAAAAAGTTGCAGCAGAAATTGATGATGAAGTAAAAGATATAATAACTAGAGCATACAATTATGCTGAAAAATTGCTTAAAGATAATATAGATAAACTTCATAAAGTTGCTCAAATATTGTTAGAAAAAGAAAAGATGGATGAAAACGAATTCGAAGCAATATTTAATGAATAAGAAAAAGGGACTTAAAATCTCAATGTTAATAGTTGGGTAAAAGTTCTAAAAAATTTAAACTACAAGAAAAGTAACAGAAATTTTCTGTTGCTTTTTTTATTTAACTTTATCGACAAAACTTGACATTTACATAATAATGTAGTAAAATATTAGAACATGGTAATTTTTTATGTCTAAAATTTTAGACGTGGTCGAGTGTTTTTAATTTTGGACAAATATTTTATAAGGAGGATTTTACTATGTCGAACGTAATTTTGCCAAAGAGCATGAGGGATGAAGAGTTCTATCTTGCAGGTGCATTGCTTTCAGTTGTGGAGGCTACTCCGGAAGATTTCTTTGAGTTTGAAAACGAAGAAAAAGAACCCAATATTCATACGGCTGAGGTAAGTGAACTGCTTGCTTCCAAACTTTCGCCTGAAGCTCGGCGTGTACTGCACATGCACATGAAGTACAATGTGTGTGAATCTTTGATTCACGAGAGCAGTACAAAAACTATTTTTGAGAAGATTGCTGAAATTGCATCTGTAATGAAGGTGCGTACAGCAGGAGTTTCGGCAGGATAAAAAATCCAGATATTATTACTCCCTTCTATAAGAAGGGAGTTTTTCTTTTAAAAAGGTCTTAAAGTATTGCACTTTAAGACTTTTTATGTTATAATGAAATAGCTTGTTTAAAGCAATTTATTTAATACACACACAAGTGGAGTCTTTTGCTTCTGCCATTATGGTTGCAAAAAGATTAAGATACTTGTGGAGGAAAAAAGAAGGAGGAATTTTAAAATGGCAATTATACCTATGAAATCATTACTAGAAGCTGGTGTACACTTTGGTCACCAAACAAAAAGATGGGATCCTAGAATGGCTCCATACATCTACACTGCAAGAAATGGAATCTATATATTAGACTTGCAAAAAACTTTAAAGAAAGTTCAAGAAGCTTACAACTTAACTAAAAAAGTTGTTGCTCAAGGAGGAACAGTTCTATTTGTAGGAACTAAAAAACAAATTCAAGAAACTATCAAATCAGAAGCTGAAAGATGTGGAATGTACTATATCAACAGTAGATGGTTAGGTGGTACTTTAACTAACTTCAACACTATTAAGAAAAGAATAGCTAGACTTGTTGAATTAGAAAAAATGGAAGAAGACGGAACTTTTGAAGTTTTACCAAAAAAAGAAGTTATCGGTTTAAAAAGAGAAATGGAAATATTAAATACAAATCTTGGTGGTATCAAGGATATGGAAAAACTTCCATCATTAATTTTCCTAGCTGACTCTAAGAAAGAATATATCTGTACAAAAGAAGCTAGAAAACTTGGAATACCAACAATTGGTTTAATAGATTCTAATTGTAATCCAGATGATGTTGATTATGTAATACCTGGAAATGACGATGCTGTAAGATCAGTAGGTCTTATAGCTGGAAAAATAGCTGATGCTATAATCGAAGCTAAAGAAGGAAACTTAACTGAAGCTGCTGATGAAGAAGTAGAAACTATGGATGAATTAGTTGCTGAAGTTGGTGTTGATAAAATAGAAAGAAAACCAAGACAAAATAGAAATAATAACAGAAGAACTGAAGATAAAAAATAATTTAGGGGGGATTTATTATGGCAGTAACAGCTGAACAAGTTAAAGAACTAAGAGATTTAACAAATGCAGGTATAATGGACTGTAAAAAAGTTTTAGTTGAAACAGACGGAGATATGAAAAAAGCAATTGAACTTTTAAGAGAAAGAGGAATTGCAAAAGCTGCTAAAAAAGCAGGAAGAGTTGCAGCTGAAGGTCTTGTTGAAGCATATATTCACAATGGTAAATATGGTGCTTTAGTTGAAGTAAATTCAGAAACAGACTTCGTATCTAATAATGAAGAGTTTAAAAATTTCGTTAAAGATGTTGCAATGCATATTGCTGCAGTTGGTCCAAAATATGTAAGACGTGAAGAAATTCCAGCTGCTGAATTAGAAGAAGAAAAAGCTAGATTAAAAGCTCAATATATTGCTCAAGGAAAACCAGAAAAAGTTGTTGAAGAAAGAATTTTACCTGGTGCAATCGATAGTTATTGTGCTGAAATATGTCTTTTAGAACAACCATTTGTTAAAGATCCTGACATAACTGTTGGACAACTTTTAACAAATCTTATAGCTAAAATAGGTGAAAATATAGTTATCAGGAGATTCGCTAGATTCGAAAGAGGCGAAGGAATAGAAAAAGAAGAAACTAATTTCGCTGAAGAAGTTATGAAACAAGTAAAAGGTTAATTTTATAAAGAAAGTGTTGACTTATTAAAAAGTCAGCACTTTTTTAATATTTTTCTAAAAAGAAGGCATAATACTAATAGGTGAAATTTATGTTAGTGATTAAAATAGTTGCTTTATCTTTGGGATCAATTGCCCTTCTTTTCATTTTAACCAAAATAATAGGAACAAGAGAAATGTCACAACTTAGTATGTTTGATTATATCAATAGTATTACTATAGGATCGATAGCGGCTGAAATGGCTACATCTTTAGAAGATAATTTTTTAGAGCCTTTAATTGCAATGATAGTTTATGCTTTGGTTATAATATTATTGGCTTTTATATCAAATAAATCAGTAAAATTAAGAAGAATCATAAATGGAAAAACAGTAGTATTGCTAAGTGATGGTGAACTATACAAGGATAATTTTAAAAGAGCCAGACTAGATATATGTGAATTTTTAACAGAATGTAGGGTTCAAGGATTTTTTAATTTAGCTGATATAGAAGTCGCTTTGCTAGAACCCAATGGTAAATTGAGTATATTACCAAAAGAGAATAAAAGACCAGCCACACCGGAAGACTTTAATTTAAATCCTGAACAAGAAAAAACAGTTTCAAACGTTATATTAGACGGAAAAATATTATATAAGAATTTAAAAGCACTTGGTAAAAATCAAAAGTGGCTTGAAAATAAACTTAAAGAACAAAAAGTAAAATCAGTAAAAAATATATTTTTGGCTACATGTGATAAGGATGAATTATCAGTATATGAGGTAGTAAAGAGAGAAAATTTACATGATATATTTGTATAATAATATTATGGGTGCAATAATTAATTGTACCTTTTTTTAATGTTATAATTATAAACTTGCAAAACTTTTGGGTTTAATGTATAATCTTTTTGATGAGGTGATAAATTTGGAGTTCAAACCAAAATATAAGAGAATATTAGTAAAATTAAGTGGAGAGGCTATTGGCCAAGAAGATGGTAGAGGAATTGATAGTGATAAATTAGAAAAGGTAGTTGAACAAATACTAGAATTATCTAAAAAAGAAATAGAAATATCAATTGTAATAGGAGCAGGAAACTTTTGGCGTGGTAGATATGGACAAGATTACATGGAGAGAACAACTTCCGATTATATGGGAATGCTTGCTACAACTTTAAATGCTTTGGCACTTCAAGATATGTTAGAAAGTAAGGGAGCATATACTAGAGTAATGACTGCAATTGAAATGAAACAAATAGCAGAACCTTACATTAGAAGAAGAGCAGTAAGACATTTAGAAAAAGGTAGAATTGTTATATTTGCATGTGGTACTGGTAGTCCATACTTTACAACTGATTCTGCAGCTGCACTACGTGCAATTGAAATGGAAGCTGATGTTATTTTATTAGCTAAAAATGTTGATGGGGTTTATAACAAGGATCCTAAAAAGTATGAAGATGCTAAAAAATATGAAGAAGTTACATATATGCAAACTATATCTGAAAAATTAGGAGTAATGGATACTACAGCAATTACTCTTTGTATGGAAAATAAAATTCCAATATTGGTATTTGCTTTAAATGAAAAAGATTCATTAATTAAAGCTGTATCAGGTAAAAAGATTGGTACGTTAATTGAAAAATAGGATGTGTGATTATATGGAAGAAAATCAAGATCAAATAAAATTTAAAATTAGTCCTAAATTTAACTTTTTTTATGAGATGGGTATGCCTACAGGAAGAAAAATAAGATCTTCTTTAATAGTTGGTGTAATATTCATAATTGCAACAATATTATTGTTTAGTAATAAAAACTCTATGGAGTACGGGGATACAGTTTTAATACTGAATATGACTATGTTTGATACTTTAAAGTGGATTGCGATAATTGCCATAGCATTTTCATTTATAAGAGCTATATTGTGTACAGTAATTCAAAAATTAAGTTATGATCATACTACGTATACATTTTATGATAAATTTATGGTTTATGAAGATGACTTTTTAAATCAACATAAGAAAACAATACAATATGAAAATGTAAAAGAAGTAGAAATCAGAAGAACAGTATGGGATAGAATTTTGGGATATGGCGTTATTGTAATGTATACTAATGCTGAGAATAAAAGAAAAAATGGTATGGTAATTTATAGTATAAGGAATGTAAAAGAAATCTATGAAAAAATTGAGAAACTTGTTCATGATGCAAGAAATGTGGCAACACCTAAAAACGTACAAATAAGTGAGCCTCAAGTAAGTCAAAACGACTCTACTAGTGATAAGGTTCAAGAAGTAGAAAAAGCTGAAAAAGATTTTAAAGATAGCTTAAAAAATATAAATTAAAAATGTCGATATTACTATCGACATTTTTTTGTAATATTTGATAGAATTCCCCAAAATGACGGTAAAATGATTGACTAACTTTTTTAAAAATAGTATAATAGTGGTGTTATGGGGGTAGACAAAATGAAAAGAAATAACATATTAAAATTAGTATTATTTATATTAGTTATTGTAGGAATTTCTTATTTAGCAATATTTGGATTTCCTAATATAGTAAATAGTGCTAAAGACATAAAAACAGGTCTTGATATTAGTGGTGGCGTAAGCATCGTATATCAAGCAAGAACAGATGAAAATGTTGATGTTACAGAAGATGATTTAAATAAAGCTGTGGCAGTAATTAGAAAGAGATTAGAAGCTAAAAATATGTTTGATGCATACGTTAGAACTGATCCATCTTCATCACAAATTTATATTGAAGTACCAGCTGATATTAATGATACTTCAAAAGATCCTTTAGAAGCTGTAGAAGGTCTTGATAAAACAGCAAAAGTTGAATTTAGAGATCCAGATGGCAATGTACTTTTATCTGGAACAGATATAAAATCTGCAAGTTATAGTGAAGATCCTGTTGATAACAGTGGACTTCCATCTCCACATGTAGTTTTGGAATTTAGTGAAGAAGGTAAAGCTAAATTTTCAGAAGCAACTGAAAAATTAGTTGGAAAAACAATTGCAATTTATTTGGATGAAAACTGTTTGACAGAACCAACTGTTCAAAGTAAAATAGATTCAAACACAGCAATAATAACTATGGGAAACCAAGAAGAATATTCTGTTAGAAAAGCAAATGCAACTGAATATGCTATGCTTATAGATTCAGGTTCATTACCTTTTACTTTAGACGTAGTAAATAAAGAATATATTGGACCATATGTTGGACAAAAAGCTTTAGAAGTTAGTATTAAAGCAGGTATTGTGGTTTTAATATTAATAGCTATTATAATGACTATAGTTTATAGAATACCTGGTGCTGTTGCAAGTGTTGCATTAGTAGCATATACAGCTATTATAATTATAATAATGTCTCAAACAGGAATTAGTTTAACACTTCCTGGTATAGCGGGTCTTATATTGTCTATTGGTATGGCGGTTGATGCTAACGTTATAGTATTTGAAAGATTAAAAGAAGAACTTAAAAATAAAGTTGGACCAGCTAAAGCATTTGAAAAATGTTTTAAACGTTCTTTACCAGCAATTATAGATGGTAATATTACTACATTTATTATAGCAATATTATTGTATATTTTTGGTACAGGAACTATAAAAGGTTTTGGTATAGTATTAGCTATCGGTGTTCTAACAAGTTTATTCACAGCTTGTGTAGTTACTAAACATCTATTAAAACAGTTAATGCCTCTTGCAAATAAATCTAAATTTTTATTCGGCTTAAAAAAGGAGGTAAAATAAAATGGACTTTTTAAAACATAAATACTTATTCCTTATTATATCATTAGTTATAATAGTAGGTGGAATAACGTATGGATTAATAACAGGTTATAGATTTGACATTGATTTTAAAGGTGGAACATCTATTCAAGTAGACTTAAATGAAGAATATGACAATTCAGATATTCAAAATCTTGTAAAAGAAGTGACAAAGGAAGCTCCTTTAGTTCAAAAAGTTACTGGTGGAAACAATGCTGTTTCAATAACAACAGAAACAATATCTATGGAAGAAGTAGATACGATTGTAAGTAAATTACAAGAAAAATATCCTAATATGGGAGAAGCAAGTACGAAAAATGTTCAGCCAAATTATGGTAAAGAACTTATAAATTCTGCATTACTTGCAATTACCGTTTCAGTTGCAATAATTCTTATATATATTGCAATCAGATTTAAAACGTTAGGATTTAGTGCTGCAATCACAGCAATAATTGGTTTAATACATGATGCTGCTTTCTTGATTGCATTATATGGAATATTTAAATTACCAATTAACTCAACATTCGTTGCAGTTATACTTACTATAATAGGATATTCTATTAATGATACTATCATTGTTTATGATAGAATAAGAGAAAATAGAAAAGCAAATAGATACATTGGTTTCCAATTATATGAATTATGAATCTAACACATATGAGAAGTTCAAATCAGAAAGTTCTATTACATTAGTTTCTATGTATCCAGAGTTAAAATCAGACAAATTGGTAGAGGAACAGATTTCCGTATATGAAGAAAACAATAAAAAGATCAGAGAGCTTAAAGAAGATAAGATTAATCTGAAAGTTAAGAAGTGGTGGTTATATTTTGGAGGTCGAATGAAATCGAACTTTC
>OIYY01000547.1_pt1 | contig 25827 bp, 20 predicted proteins | sample 1588341 | NCBI WGS metagenome assembly OIYY01 (sample SAMN03283287) | human gut metagenome | biome: human-associated habitat; material: feces | host: Homo sapiens | place: Peru | collected 2012 | reverse complement strand
AAGTTGCATAACTTTCCTAATATATAAAAAATTTTAATTAGTAAACACATTTAGTAATTCAGCCAATTTAACAACGTTCCCATTGGTTCACAAAAATGACAGGAATGGAGAAAAATTATGACTTTAGATAATATATTAGAAGAAATAAAAAAAGCTGAAACAATAGTAATAATGGCACATGAAACACCAGATGGAGATGCAATTGGAAGTTGTTTAGCTATGAAAGTTGCCTTAAAACAACTAGGAAAAAATGCTGATGTAATAATAAGAGAAGTTCCAAAAATATTTGACTTTCTACCTGGAAGGGAAGAAATAAAAATAGATTCAGATGTAGAAAGATATGACTTAGCAATAAGCTTGGACTGCGCGGACTTCAAAAGGCTAGTAGGAAATGAATATTTTGAAAAGGCAAAACAAACAATAGTAATAGACCACCACAGCAGTAACAAAATGTATGGAGATATTAATAAAGATGGAAAAGTTGATGAGCTATTAACTGAATTGACTACAGGGCAAGGCTTTGAAACAATTGGAAGCAAAAAAGACAAAAGTGGAAACGATTGCACTTTTTTAGGAACATTTATAGGTGATGATAAAACAATAAAAAACTATAATGTTACCTTGAACTCTTTATCTGAAAGTGAGCTTTCACAGCAGGACAAGCTTATTGGCCTGTTTGGAAGAAATGGTGGAACAATTTCAAATCTTAAAGTTGTAGGAAACATTAATATAAATTCGGTTCTTGAAGGAGAACATAGTTCTACTGTAAAAGTCGGAATGATATGTGCCGAAAACAGTGGAACAATAGATTCCTGCAAGACCGAGGGAGAAATAAATGTTACTTTGCAGAATATTGTTACCAAAACCGCGGGAGTTGTAGGAGTAAATACTGGAAAAATAATAAATTCCTCAAACAGTGCTAACATTACATCAAACCAAGAAAAGGCAGGAATAACTGCAGAAAGCACTTCAAAAGTTGAAGAAAGAGTAGCATCTACTGCAAACACTTCGAATGGAGAAAATGCAAGAACATCTATTGGTAGCACTTCGAATGGAGAAGAGCGAGAAACATCTGCTGTAAACACTTTAGTGTCTGACTATACAGAAATAACAAACTGCACCAACACAGGAAAAATAATAGAAACAACAGGCTCTGATTTTTATACAGCAGGAATAGTTGCAAACAACAAAGAAACAACAATTACCAGCTGTACAAATAACGGCAGAGTCGAAGGAAAAATGGCAGGTGGAATAGCAGGAATATCAACAGGAAAAATTGTTGCTTGTCAAAACACTGCAATAGTTTCAAACTTAAATGAAAAATCAGATAACACAGAAGTTGCTGGTGGAATTGCTGGAATACTAGAAAATAATACAATGGAAAATTGTAAAAATACTGGTGACATTTCAGGTCTAACAAATGTAGGTGGACTCGTTGGAAAAAACAAGGGAGACATCACAGTAGCAAGAAATGATGGAATAATATCGAAAAATTCAGAATCAGTAGCTGGGAGAGCATACATAGGTGGAATAGCTGGTAGCAATCTTACTAAAGCATCGATTACGAACTCTAAAAATTATGGAAATATTAGCTCAGAAGCAGATAACTTAGTCGCACTTGGTGGAATTTGTGGAATAATGTACACAGGTTCAGCAATTGAAACTTCAGAAAACCATGGAAATCTTTCTGGAATAGCAAAAATAATAACTCCAAATGAAGATTTAAACAATAATTGTAAAGACTGCTCAAACTTTGGAGGCGGAGCAGCACAAAATTTTGAATCAGGGGAGTTGCATCTTGGACTAATTTATGGTAAATTTGAAGAGGAACAATAAGAAACATACATTGGTTTATAGATAAATCCATCAAAATAAAAAATCTAAATTTATTAATAAGGAATGATGTTTATGTCTATTTTAGTAACAGGAGGAGCCGGATTTATCGGTAGCCATACAGCAGTAGAACTATTAAATGCAGGAAAGGAAATTGTTATAATAGATGATTTTTCTAATAGCAAACCAAAATCACTAGAAGCAATAAAGAAAATAACAGGAAAAGATTTTAAATTCTATGAAATGGATTATAGAGATAGAGAAAAATTAGAAAAAGTATTTGAGGAAAACAAAATCGATGCAGTATTAAATTTTGCAGGATTCAAAGCAGTTGGAGAATCAGTTAAAAAGCCACTAGAATATTATGATAACAACATATCTGGCTGTTTAGTATTGCTAGAAACAATGAGAAAATATGGAGTAAAAAAATTCGTATTTAGCTCATCAGCAACAGTATATGGAACTCCAGAAAGAATTCCACTAACAGAAGATTGCAAAACAGGAGGAACCACAAATCCTTATGGTACTACAAAACTATTTATAGAGCAAATTCTAAAAGACCTATATGCTTCAGATAATTCATGGGATATCTGTATATTAAGATACTTCAACCCAGTAGGAGCACATGAGAGCGGCCTAATTGGAGAAGAACCACAAGGAATACCAAACAACCTAATGCCTTATGTTGTAAGAGTTGCATCAGGTGAGCTTAAAGAATTATCAGTATTTGGTAATGATTATGACACACCAGATGGAACAGGAGTAAGAGATTACATACACGTTGTTGATTTAGCAGTAGGACATGTAAAAGCTATTGAAAAGCTAAATAAAGAGGGAAAAGGATTATATATTTATAATCTTGGTACTGGTACAGGATATAGTGTATTAGATATGGTTAAAGCTTTTGAAAAAGTAAATGATATAAAAATACCATATGTAATAGCTCCAAGAAGAAGCGGTGATATAGCTACATGTTATGCAAATCCAGAAAAAGCAGAAAAAGAACTTGGCTTTGTTGCTAAAAAGACTTTAGAGGATATGTGTAGAGACGCTTGGAACTTTGAAAAAAATAGAAAATAATTTTAATATGCATGCATTTTTGTATGCATATTTTTTATGGCTATATTTATGTAACCATATTATGTTGACAAAAATGCTAAAATGTGGTATAATAGTACTTGAAGATTAATTTAAAAACAAGAAAAATTTTTCTTTTTAAAGTTAACCTAATGATTATGAGGGGATCAGCGGTAACAAAAAAAGGGATATTTTTCAAAACTGAAAAGGAGTTTGTACACTATGAAAAATTCTAAAATGGTAATCGACACAGCAAATGCAATACTTGGTATGAGAGAGCGTGATCCTCAGCGAGAGATCAAGGAGCAGATAGCTCAGCTTGAAAAAATCGACTTTTCCAAGTTTAGCGAAAGTAGTGACTCAAAGAGAAGTAAGCTTAAGCAGGAGATCGCTAGGATCAATGGACTGCTCGCATCTTATTCCGAACCTGATATTCAGAAGCTTCTGAAAGAAGAACTGAAAGAAGCTGAAGATAAACTCAAGGCTATCAAGGATGATGAACTTACTACAGTAAAGAAGGTGTCTGAGGCGCTTTCGAAGATGTTCGACAAGTATGCACATCCTGAAATTGAGGAAAAGCTTCTTGAGGATCTTCGTGAGATGATGGATGATGAAGATGTTAAGGAAAACATCGAAAACGCTGCAGATACTGTTGTGGCTGCAACAACGTTGATAAAGTCGTGGGGAGATGATCCTAAAAATCACGATAAGAAGGAAGACATGAAAAAGAAGCTTGAAGCTGCCAAGGGATGGCTTGAAGCCAATGAACTGGCAAACAAGGTACTTGGAAGTTCCGCAGGAGATGATGATGAGACATCAAAGTACTTCAAGGTGATGGCTTCACTCATAGCAAGTTCCGATGAGAGCCTGGCGGTAGGAGTATTTGCTAGACCAAATTGGAGAGAATACTTCATCGCGAAAGTTCTTGAAGAAATGGATGATTCCGAGATCGATGACCTGGCAGATTTCCTTTGCTCTAAGTGGGCAGTGATTTTCCGTATTCCGTCCAATCTGTTCAAGGCGGTTATTGAATTTGTCGAAGATCAGGATGACCTTGTAAAGGCTATTGAAAAGGCTGATTCAATAAAAACCGAGCTTGTCGGACGTGAACCGGTATCTCCTAAGGATAACGATGAATATGTAGCGATTCTGAAATCCTACATGGAAGCATTCGAATCGGGTAATGCAAAGGAGCTGAAGAAGCTTAGAAAGAGCAGATTTATTTTCGACGAGGAAGATGTACTTGAAAAGTACTTCTGATATCCCTAAAAAGGCGTTTCATTTGAAACGTCTTTTTTTTATTTTTTTTACATATTTATTGACAACATAAAAAATTTAAAATATAATTATATGTATTAAAGAGAGGTTTTTTATATGGAAAATGAGTTACAAATTCTTGATGATCTTGATCAAGATATGATGATTACACAGAGTAATATAGATGAGATAAAAGAACAAATAAACTATTTAAATGATATTGATAGCTTAATATTAGAATTAAGAAGAATTAGAGAAAATATAGAAAGAATGTAAACGGGGTGAATTAAAATGGGATCTTGGGAAGATGTTTTAGCGGACCTACAGGATAAGAAAAATAAAGCAAAGGAAGAATTAGAGAAAGTAAATGGGGGATCAGCATATGCTGATTTAGATCTTCCAGATGATGTCCAAAGTGCATTATTTGATAAAAATGAATTAGAAAAGAGAAAAAATTGTATAGAAGTTATTGATAAAATAGAGGAAGCTTTAGTTACTGCTAGAGAAAAACTTATGGATTCTTTATCACAAAAAATTGAAGATGTAAAACAAGACATTGAAAATAAGAAGAAAAAAATAGAAGAAACAAAATCTAAGAAAGAAGATTATGAAAAAGAATTAAAAGATTTAAACGATAAAGAAGCAAGAGGAGAAGATTTAACTGAAGATGAGAAAGACAGAAAAGATGAACTTGAAGCTAACATACTTCTAGCTGATAAAAAAATAAATGATAAAACAAAAGAGCTTTCTGATTTTGAAAAAGATTTAAAAGATCAAAGTGATAAACTAGAGCAACATAAAAAAGAATATAAAGAACAAACAGGAAAAGATTACGATCCAAACAGTAAGAAAAATGAACCTGAAAAACCTGACCAAGGAGATAATAAATCTAAAGGCGGCAAAGGTGGAGTTGGTGGCGGAGTAGGCGCTGTTCAACCGGACGAAAAAAAAGAAGAGGAAAAAGATGCTATAAAGAGAGAACAAGATTCTTATGGAACTGATACAGAGGTTTACTCTCTATTTTTAGACAATGTTCCAAAAGTTAAGTGGTGGAACAGACCTTTTGTAGGAAAAAAGGTAAATACTAAAACTGCTAATCTTATGAAACAATTAAAACCAGAAGAAAAAGAACTTCTTATGAATATGTTTCAAAACCCAGTTTCTTTAGTTTATTATAAAGTTCCAGATATGTATAGCAAAGCAATAATGAATGCAATTAAGGGAGAAATAGATGGTCTAGATAAATCAAAAGACAAAGACCAAATAGCAAAGCTAGAACAAATGTATACAAGTGTAAGTGTTGCATGTGATGAAAAAAATGCAAGATTATACGGTGACAGATTTAAAGGTGTAAGTAATGATAAAGAAGTTAAATTACTTGCTGCTAAAAAACATGATATTAGAGTAGCTGCTGAAGCTGGTAAAAAAGACGAAGTAAAAACTCTTGCAAAGGAACTTTCAGGATTAGTTGAATCTAGTACTGATGTTGCTAGAGAAGATTATTCTAAAGCAGATAAATACAAAGAATCAGTTAAATCAAAGGGGTTAGGAAATACTAAAGTAGCACACGATAAAAAATCTTTTGAAGGTAGAGAAAAATAATAGATAAAAAATAAAGATATGAAATTTTCATATCTTTATTTTCTAAGGAGGAGAATATGAAAACAGTTTTAATAACAGGAGCTGCTAAAGGAATAGGAAAAGCTATTGCAACTAAATTTGCAAATTTAGGTTATAAAGTAGTTATTAATTATAATAGATCTGAAGAATTGGCTAAGAAATTGCAAGAAGAGCTCCTAAAGATAAATAAGGAAATATACATATGTCAAGCTGATATTACTAAAATAGATGATGTAAATAGATTAGTAAATTTCACTCTAGAAAACTGTGGTAGTATAGATGTTCTAGTAAATAATGCAGGAATATCTAAAGCAAATTTATTTATAGAAGATAGCATAGAAGATATGAATTCTATAATAGCTGTAAATTTAATGGGAACACTTAATGTAACTCAAACAGTTTTGAAAAAATACATGGTTAGTAAAAAGGATGGAACAATAATAAATCTATCATCTATCTGGGGAATTACAGGTGCTTCCTGTGAAGTAATGTACTCTACTACAAAGTCAGCAATAATAGGCTTTACCAAAGCACTTGCAAAGGAAATGGGACCTTCTAATATTAGAGTTAATACTGTAGCACCAGGGTTTATATTAACAGATATGACTTCTAATTTGACTGAAGAAGAGATAAACGATTTTAGAGAAAAGATACCACTAGAAAGAGTTGGTAACGTAGAAGACATTGCGGGGGTTGTAACATTTTTAGCTAGTGATGATGCATCTTATATTACTGGTCAAGTAATAAGCCCAAATGGAGGAGTTGTAATATAAAATAAAGACAAGAGTAATAAAGCTCTTGTCTATTTTTTTTCGTCACTATTTGATATTTCCCATTCTCTTAGTTTAACTTTATAATCTAGCATTTGTGTTAAATATCTGTAATACATGTATTGTTGTTCGTAATACATGCTAGGATTAACCATTTCTGCTTGTGGCATATCTGGTGGAACCTGATTATTCATGTAGTTTGGCATTTGTTGCATGTTAAAATTATAAGGGTCAAAGAAATTTTGATTTTTTTCCATAAAAAACCTCCTAAAATGTATAAAAAATATTTTTAAGCTAAAAATAATATTGTAAACATTAAGTTTACCCCCCTTCTTTAAAACAGTAGTAGTAAAATTTACACTACTGTTTTTTTATTTTTTGTAAATACTAATCTAAATAGAAAATAGAGTAGTGAGATTAGTACAAGAAGTAGGAGTATATTTATATAATTTATATTAGAAATATTTTTTATATTTATTAAAGCATATGTAATAATGAAAGATAATATTCCTTGAAGTGTTTTATATTTTATAAGATATTTTAAAGAAAAATCATGCTTTGAAATTGTTGCATATATTTGAAAAATAATGGACAGACCACTAAAGCCTAAAGAAAAAGAAATTAAACATATTTTCATTATATATGAAAAATCACTGCTATATATGTTGTAGCTACCGGTAGTCATTTCTAGTATTGAAGATACTATTACAGCTAATTTTGATGAAATATTAAAATGATTAAATAACATGCTTATTGAATTTGATATTAAATTAAATATAATTATAAATCCGCATATCATAGCAAGTGATTTAAAACTGTTAAACATAGATGTTTTTATTATTTCCATAAAATTAGTATTCTTTTTCTTGTTTGTTCTTTTGTTAGATTTCTCCAGATATGTTTTATTATGTTCATTTAAAATATAAGCTTTTTTCCTTAATTTTGTCGTTTTTTTATGTAAAAGCTTTAAATTATCGTCTCTTTCGTGTATAATTAAAGAGTCATCTAAGTGGTTGGAAATACAGCCTATTATTATTGCACTTAGATAATGTGAAATTAAAATAAGAATACCTAGCTTTATGTTTTTAAAAAGACCGATTCCTATTGTAGAGAGTATAAATGCGGGATTACAATTATTAGTGAACTTTAGAAGATAGTAAGCTTCTTTTTTGGATATTTTTGAATTCTCATAAAGAACATTTACTGCTTTGGCACCCATTGGAAAACCACATAAAAATCCACTTATAATTGCGCTTACACCGTGAGGAGATATTCTAAAAAATTTATATAGTATTTTTTCAAATTTTCTTGAAATGGAGTCTATTACATTAGTACTAAGGAGTATTTCAGTAAATAGCATAAATGGAAAAAGTGATGGAAATACTTTATTTAAAAACATGTGAATACTAACAGAAACCGAATTAAAATTTGCTTCTGAAAGTGTTAATAATAAAATTAGAACAATAAAAAACATGGATGTTTTTAGTATTTTTTTTAATTTCAATACGATATATAGATTCATTTTAATTTACACCTGGTAAATTTTATGACGAAAGGAAGAAAAATATGCAATATAGCAAAGATTTAAAAGAGTACGAATTATTAGATATGGCAAATGGAGAAAAATTAGAAAAATGGGGAAAATATATTCTGATAAGACCAGATCCACAAATTATATGGAATGAAAAATCATATCCTAATTTGTGGAAGGATGCACATGCTAGATATATTAGAAGTAACTCTGGTGGTGGCCATTGGGAGAAATTAAAAAAGATGGATGATTCATGGAAAATAAAATATAAGGATTACACATTTAATTTAAAACCTATGGGATTTAAACATACAGGACTTTTTCCAGAACAATCAGTAAATTGGGATTATATGTATGATAAAATAAAAGGCAGAGTTTCAAAAGGCAAAAAAGTAAATGTACTAAATTTGTTTGCATATACTGGTGGTGCAAGTGTAGCGTGTAGTAGTGCAGGGGCATCAGTGTGTCATGTTGATTCATCTCAGGGCATGACAAATTGGGCTAAAGAAAATGTTAAATCAAGCAAACTAGATAATAATCCAATAAGATTTTTAGTAGATGATGTTGTAAAATTTGTAAATAGAGAAATAAGAAGAGGAAATAAATATGATGCAATAGTTATGGATCCTCCATCTTACGGAAGAGGAAAAAATGGAGAAGTGTGGTCAATAGAAAAAGATTTGTTTAATCTACTTAAATTATGTAGTAAGATACTAAGTGATGATCCTTTGTTTGTTGTGGTAAACACATATACAGGTGGTCTGTCAGGAACCATTATAAAAAATGCATCAGAAATTGCTTTTAGAGAAAATAGAGTAAAAAATATAAGTTTTGATGAAATAGGCTTAAAACAGAAAAATACTAATAGATTTTTACCATGTGGTATTACTACAATATGTGAGTTTTAACTTTACAAAAATACATAAATATGGTAAAATAATATTGTTTATGAAAGGGGATTTTTATATGTTATCAGATCCAAATGTAAAAAAAATATGTCCAAAAGTAGGTAATAGATATGAGGCAGCTCTTGCTATATCAAAAAGAGCAAGAGATATAGCTCAAAAGAGATATGAGGAAAATGATCCGGAGATAAAAGATCCAGTTGATATAGCGTCAGAAGAAATTGCAGATGGAAAAGCTTTTGTTAAAATGCATGGTAAATATGTTGTAGAACCTAATTTTAATGAAAATGAAAAAGAAAGTTCTACTGACGAAGTAGTTAAGGAGTAATATTAAAGTGTCAAAGAAACATATAATTACATTAGCTGGAGATCCAGCTAGTGGTAAGGGAACAGTAAGTAAACTTTTAGAAAAAGAATTAAACTATACAATATATAGAAATGGTGAATATTTTAGAAAGCTTGCAAAAGAACATAACATGGGTGTCACTGAATTTAATATATATGTAAAGGATCATCCTGAAATTGACATTGAAATTGAAAAAAGCGCTGAAAAATATGCTAAAGAACACGATAACTTGATAATAGACGCAAGACTTGGTTTTTTTGTTGTTCCAGATTCTTTTAAAGTATACCTTACAATAGAACTTATGGAAGCTGCTAGAAGGGCTTTTAATGACCAGTCAAGGAAAGATACAGAATCTTTTGAATCTGTAGAAGAACATGCTGTAGATATGAAAAAAAGATATGAATTAGAAAATGAAAGATATTATAATGTATATAATGTAAGAAAAGACGATATGTCTCATTATGATTTAGTACTTGATACAACTTCTCTAAGTCCAGAAGAAGTAAAAGAAAAAATATTAATAGAATATTTTAAGTGGTTAAAAAATCATTAGAGGTGTTGAATTGATGAATGTAACAAAAAATATAAATAAAAGTATTTTTAGAGGATATGATATCAGAGGAATAAATGATATTGATCTTACTGAAGACGTTGCTTATACAATCGGTAAATCTTATGGTACAATTCTTATTAATGACTATAGTTCTAAAAAAGTTATTGTTGGTCATGATAATAGAGTATCATCAGAAATGTTATCAGGAGCATTTATAAAAGGTGTTAATGATACAGGTGTAGACGTTATTGATATAGGTCTTGTAACAAGTTCAATGTTATACTATGCTTGTGAGATTTTTTCAATATATGCAGGTGTTATGATCACAGCAAGTCATAATCCAAAAGAATATAATGGATTTAAATTGAGCTTTGATAAAAAAGGTGAAATCTGTGGTGATGAAATTGCTAACTTTAGAGACTTTACATTAAACGGAGAATTTATAAATGGTTCTGGAAATGTAGAAGTTAAAAATATTAACAAACAATATGCAGATATGATGGTTTCAAAATTTGATTTTAAAAATAAAATGAAAGTTGTAGTTGATCCTGGAAACGGAACATCTTCAATAATTGTTCATGATATATTTTCAAATTTAAATTTAGATGTAACTTATATTTGTGATACATCAGATCCAAATTTCCCAAATCATCATCCAGATCCAGCAGAAGCAAAAAATTTAGTAATGTTACAAGATAAGGTAAAAGAAATTGGTGCAGATATTGGTATTGCTTTAGACGGAGATAGTGATAGAGTAGGACTTGTAGATAATGAAGGAAAGATAATTTCAAGTGACTATTATATGGCTATAATGTCAAAGCATATCTTACCAAAGTTAGATAAAAAAGGAATAATATTTGATGTTAGTTGTTCAAAAACTTTATCTGATGAAGTAAGAAAAGCAGGAGGCACACCTGTAGTATATAAAACAGGAAATTCTTATATTAAAAGAGAAATGCTAAAACAAGGAATGCTTTTTGGAGGAGAAATATCTGGTCATACATTTTTCAATGATAAATTTTATGGCTTTGATGATGGAATCTATGCTGGTCTTAGAATGGTAGAGTTACTAGATGAAGAAGGTAAGACATTATCTGAGTTAGAATTAGAACTTGCAAAATATTATTCTACACCAGTTATAAAAATAAAAGTTGATGACTTAAAAAAAGCTTTAATAGTAGAAAAAGTTAAAGAATATTGTATAAATAAAGGTTATAATACTGCTACAATAGATGGTGCTAGACCTGAATTTGACGATGGTTTTGCAATAGTAAGAATGTCTAATACCACACCATGTTTAACTTTAAGATTTGAAGCTACAACACAAAAAAGATTAGAACAAATTAAAGACGAATTTGAATCTTTAGTAAATAAATTGATAAATGAAATTTAAGAAAAAAAGAGTTTAGGGTTTCTAAACTCTTTTTTTACATATAATAGTAGTATTGGTAAAAAATTTAAAGGTGAAATTATGTTTTTTAAAACAAAAAAATCAAGAGAAATTTATGATTTAATTATAGCTCATAGAGGACTACATACAAAATTTCCTGAAAATACAATAAAGGCATATGAAAGTGCTTTAGAAAAGGGTTATGCCATAGAACTAGATATTAGATTTACAAGGGATGAGAAAATAGTATGCTTTCATGATAGATATACAAAGCGTCTTTTGGGAATTAGTGGTACTGCATCTCATAAAACTTATAAGGAACTTAGTAGCTATTTTGTAAAGAAAACAAATGAAAAAATACCACTTTTTTCTGATGTATTAAATCTTGTAAATGGTAAAGTTGCTTTATTAATTGAGGTTAAAGGTATTCTTACCAAACGTTTTCAAGAAAAATTATTAGAAATTTTAAAGGAATATAAGGGCGTTATATATTTTCATGCTAAAAACATGATTACATATGTTAGACTTAGAAGATTATTCAATGATAGGACTTTCTATATACTAGATCCTTTAAGAAAAAGATTTAACTTTATAAAGAGTAAATAGTTATAAATTATGTAAAATTGATTGCTTTTAATGTTTCAAAACTAGCTGCTTTCATTCTATGCGATTTGACAAAATCACTTAAATTTGTTATAATGATAAGAGTATTTATCAAAAATTTAAAATTAATATTTGACATGGAGGTTTTTCTTGTATGATTCCGTATATTGTTATGTCTATACTTGCAATATGCTTGCTGGTAAATGTAGGCGTTTTGAAGTTTAAGACTAAAAAGTCTAGAGAAATCTATGACTTGGTACTTGCACATCGGGGTCTGCATATTAATGCCCCCGAGAACACATTGAAAGCGTATGATGAAGCTATAAAGAGAGGTCTTTCTATAGAAATAGACATTAGAAACCTGCCTGATGGTAAAATTATTTGCTTTCATGATCGTTACACTAAAAGATTACTGGGATTTCCTGGTAAGGTACAGTCTATGAGTTATGAAGAAATTAAAAAGTATAGAGTTCTAAGTTCAGAAGAAAGGGTTCCACTTTTAGATGAAGTATTGAAATTAGTTGATGGACAAATTCCAATATTAGTCGAAGTTAAGGGATCCTTTGACAAGGAATTTAGAGAAGCTTTTATTAAGGCAACTGAAAATTACAGGGGAGTTTTGTATTTCCATGTAAAAAATGTTGTAGCATATCATAGACTTAAGAAGCTTTATGGAAAAAGAGTATTTTATATTCTCAATCCATTCAGGCGTCGGTTTGAATTTATAAAAGGAAAACATTATAAGCGTTTGGTTATTCCAAAGCTTGATGATCTGATTCTTACCGTAGAAACAACAGATACTGCTAAGAGTGTTATAAGCAAACTTTGGAAGGTTTCCAACAGGTATGAAACACGAACAAGAAAGAACCATTGGCTATTTAATACACCAATAGCTCATAGAGGTATTTGCACATCTGATATTCCGGAGAACTCCATTGATTCTTTTTTAGAGTGTGTAAAGAAGGGTGTAGGAATTGAAGCTGACTTTGTTTATTACAAAGGTGAGGTAAGATGTTATCATTCCGATAAAGCATCTACTAGATTTGGTCAGCCAGTATCTTGTGCTGAAAAAATACCGATCGAAAAATCAATCACATTGAAAGAATTTCTTAAAGCAGTAGATGGAAAAGTACCGGTAATATTTGATATAAAAGATGCTCACTTTGCTAATCGTAGACTTGAGAAACTCTTAATGGAAGAGCTGAAAAGTTACTCAGGCGAATATGTGGTTCAGTCATTTAATCCGCGTGTTGTATCATGGTTTGAAAGAAAGTATCCGCATATTAGACGTGGTCAGGTAGGTCATAGCTTAAGAGGACTTAGAAATAAGATTCCAAACCCAGTATTAATTGCAGTTAACTTCTGTTTATTCTATACTGGAAAACCGGATTATATAATGTATGACTTGGACAAGAATGTTCACATACTTCCAACATTTAACAATATTGTTGGTCTTCCGGTTTTAGGATATGCGCCTAAATCAGTAAAAGAAACGTATGAATTTCAGGACTTCTTTGCAAACTTTGTATATGAAGATCTTGAAAATAGAGAAGCGTGGGGGGAATACTTTAAGGAAAACTTTAATAAAGAAATCTAAGATTAATTTCTTAGATTTCTTTTTTCTTATGTTAACAAAAAAATATTAAAAAAGTACTTGCGTAAATTATATTTATAGGGTATAATTTATTTGGGCGTATTTTTATATATGCCATAAATTAATCTAACATGATAAAATACAATAATTGGTAGATATATTATATATAAAAATGTTGGACATTGAAAAATAAATATTGAGGAGGAAAAGAGATGATTTATACGATAATTTCTGCTACTCTTGCATTTTTGCTAGCAGCTGTTATTTTCTTCTTTGTTGGAGTTGAATACAGAAAGAAAATAGCAGAAGCAAAAATTGGCGATGCGGAAACACAAGCAGAAAAAATAATTGAAGACGCAAAAAAAGATTCAGAAAGATTTAAAAAAGATGCTATAATTCAAGCAAAAGACGAAATGATAAAACAAAAAGATGAATTTGAAAAAGAAGCTAAAGAAAGAAAAAAAGAATTGCAAGACATTGAAAACAGAATAAATCAAAGACAAGATTTGGTTGATAAAAGAGCTGCTTTGATTGAAGAAAAAGAAAATAGCATTATAAAGAAAAATCAAGAATTACAAGAAAAAGAAAAAGACTTAGAAAATGCTAAAACTAGAGAATTAGAAGAACTTAGTAAAATATCTAAAATGTCTGTAGATGAAGCAAAAGAAGTTATGATGACAAGACTTCAAGATGACATGAAGATGGAAATGGCAACATACATTAAAAATGAGCAAGAAAGAGCAAAATCTGAAGTTGATAAGAAGGCTAAGGAATTATTAGTACAATCAATTCAAAGATGTGCTACAGATCATACATCAGAAGCAACTGTTACAGTTGTACAACTTCCTAACGATGATTTAAAAGGTAGAATTATTGGTAGAGAAGGTAGAAATATAAAAACTATTGAAACTTTAACTGGAATTGACTTAATAATAGATGATACTCCAGATGTAATAGTTTTATCAAGTTTTGATCCTATAAGACGTGAGGTTGCAAGAATTGCTATAGAAAGACTTATTGCCGATGGAAGAATACATCCAGGAAAAATCGAAGAGATGATAGAAAAAGCTAAAGTAGAAGTTGAAAATACAATAAAAGAAGAAGGAGAAAGAGCTTTATTTGAAACTGGTGTAATTAATGTTCATCCAGATTTAGTAAAATTGCTTGGAAAACTTCGTTACAGAACAAGTTATGGCCAAAACGTTTTAAACCACTCTATAGAAGTTTCAAATATTGCAGGAATGCTTGCAGTAGAGCTTGGACTTGATCCTACAATAGCAAAACGTGCAGGACTTTTCCATGATATAGGAAAATCTTTTGACCATGACGTTGAAGGTACACACGTAAGCTTAGGTATCGAACTTTTAAGAAAATATAAAGAGAGAGATGAAGTTATATGGGGAATGGAAGCTCACCATGGTGACTGTGATCCAAAAACTATTGAAGCTGTATTAGTACAAGCAGGAGATATCGTTTCTGCTTCTAGACCAGGTGCTAGAAGAGAAACAGTAAGCACTTATATAAAGAGATTACAAAAACTAGAAGAAATTTGTAATTCTTATAAAGGTGTAGATAAATCATATGCTATTCAAGCAGGACGTGAAGTAAGAATTATTGTAAAACCTGATCAAGTTGATGAAGCAGGTCAAGTAATAATGGCTAGAGATATTGCAAAACAAATTGAAAATGAAATGGTTTACCCAGGTCAAATTAAAGTAAATGTAATAAGAGAAACAAGAACTACAGAAATAGCAAAATAATTTATTTAGAAGAAACTAAAATTAGTTTCTTCTTTTTTGTTATAATCAGTGATTAATAAAATTGACATTTTATGTAAATTGTGGTATAATTAGTATGCCAGTTAATATGGTTTTTAACTAATTAGATAAAAAGTATTTATAATTAAAGAAAGAAGGGCTTTTTTATGTACAAAGTAAGAGTAGCTTATACTCATTCTGGCCCCTTTCATTCTGATGATGTTTTTGCATCTGCATTTTTGATGCGGATGTTTCCAGGTGTAAAAATACGCCGCGTGAGCGAACTTCCTATAAACATGCCAAAATATTCTATTGCGTACGACATTGGAGGAGGAATGTTTGATCACCATCAAAAGGGTGGAAATGGGGAAAGAAAAAATGGAATACCTTATTCATCTTTCGGACTTCTATGGAAAAAATTTGGAATTCCATTTCTTAGAAGTAAGCTGGATGAAAACAAAATCGATGTAACCAGTGTTTGGTTCGAAATTGATAAACAGTTAGTATCAGGAATTGATGCGGTAGACAACGGATATTTTGAAAAGAAAAATGCAGAGGTAATGACAATATGCAGTACAATTTCACTTTTCAGACCTAATTGGGATGAAGAAAATAAAACGTATGATGAACAGTTTGAAAAAGCAGTTGAATTTGCTGGTACAATTTTCGACAACAGTGTTTCAAAGGCTATTTCTGAAGCAAAAGCTATAAGCATAATGGAAGAAAAAATAAGTAAAACAAATGATGGAGTTTTAGTTATGGATCATTACGTTGCATGGCAAAAATGTCTTGCAAGAAGTCAAAATGAAAATGCTAAAAAAATTTACTTTGTAGTGTATCCATCATTAAGAGGCGGATATAATATAGCTTCAGTTTATAGAACTGATGGAGTAAAAGAAAGTAAAATACTTTTTCCACAAAATTGGTGGGGAGAAAATAATGAAAAACTTGAAAAAAAATCTGGAATAAGAGGTGCAAAGTTTGTACATCAAAAAGGATTTATTGCAGGAGCAAGTAATAAAGAAGCTGCAATAAAGATGGCAAAAAAGGCCATAGAAAGAAATAACAAATAATATTTAAAACATACTTTATAAAATTTGAGAGTTCATTTTGAGCTCTCTTTTTTTCTATGCTTGAAAACTAACAAATTATATGGTATAAGTTTAAGTACGGGGATGAAGTTTATGTTAGAAGTAAAAAATATAAAAAAGGAATTTAACCAAAAGCTAGTAGTAAATGATGTTTCTTTTTCAGTAAATAGCGGAGAAATACTAGGACTTTTAGGAAAAAATGGAGCTGGTAAGTCTACAATATTTAGACTTATATTAAATATAATTGACCCAGAAGAAGGACAAATTCTGTTAAACGGTAAAAAATATACTATAAAAGATACGAAACTTGTAGGTTTCTTGCCAGAGGAAGGTAGTTTAGGCCAGGAATTAACAGTGTATGAACAAATGTGTTTCTATGGAAGCTTGAAAGGTATGAGTGAGGAGCAGGTTTTAGAGAGATTAGAATATTGGTTACAAAAATTTGATATAGTAGAATATATGAATAAAAGAATAAAAGAACTTAGCAAGGGGAATCGTCAAAGAATTCAGTTTATTGCAGCTATCATGCATGATCCAGATTTAATTATTTTAGACGAGCCATTCTCCGGCTTAGATCCTTTAGGAGTAGAAAAATTTAAGGAAATTTTAATTGAGTTAAAACATAAAAATAAAGCAATAATATTTTCTTCACATAGAATGGAACATGTTGAGCTATTTTGTGACAATATCTTGATGATAGATAAAGGAAATACAATACTTAAAGGAAGTTTAAATGAGATTAAAAAGAGTTATCCAAAAGAAAAAGTAATATACGATGGAAACGAAAGTTATGTATTAAAAGAAGATGTACAAGAATATGTAGAGAAATTAAAAAATAAAAACATACAAGATATAAAGGTAGAGAAGTTATCACTTAATGATATATTCATAGACAAGGTAGGTGATGTTGATGTTAAATAAAAATGTAATAAACGTTGCAAAGTTTAGCTTTATAAAAAGTTTAAAAAGTAAAATATTTATAATATTTAATGTCATAATATTTCTATGCATATTAGTTGCTTTTAATTTCAATACCGTAAAAGATATATTTAAAAAAAATGATATAAACATTGGTACAAAATATAATATTGAAATAGAAGACGATAAGGGTATATTTTATGATAAAATAAATGAAATTTCAAAAAATTATACAAATATAGCTAGCATAAAAAAGGTAGAAAAATTAGAAGAGTATAATTTAGAAAATATAGAAAAAGATAAAGTTGCAATAAAGATAAAATATAACGATGATTATTTTTCTATAGATTTAATCAGTAAAGAAAAAATTGATTCAAAATTATATGATGGTATTTTAAATTTAGCAAATGAAGAAAAAAATAAAGCTTTAGTAGAAAAATATAATATATCTGATATAGATGCTAGTTTATATGAAAATGATATAAAAATAAATAGAGTAATTTTAGATGAGGAAAGCGTAGTAGAAGAAAATAACACAATGCTTACATTTGCCATGACTATGATAATTTATTTTCTAGTAATTTTTGGAACTAATGCTGTTGCATCTCAAATTGCTAATGAGAAAACTTCTAAAAGTGCAGAGTATATATTTAGCTCTATTCCAGCAAAAGATTATTTAAATGGTAAGGTAATAGGAGCTAATTTAAAAACTTTAATCAGTATGTTATTTATGATATTTTATATATTAATTTCTCTTACTGTAAATTCTTTAATAGTAAAAACATTTAATGTTAATCAGAACTTAAATGACACACTTACAAATGCAGTAGAGAGTACGCCAATTACAGCTGGAAATGATATGGATCTATCTAGTGTTTCATTTGGATTTGATAGTAAAGTTGTAACATACATCGCTCTAAACTTTGTATTTATACTATTAACTTCAATATTATTATCATATATTCAAGCAGGAATAACTGCCAAAGTAAAAAGTATAAGTGATATTGATAGTTCACAATCAATATCGCTTACAATTATAATAATAGCATATTTCTTAGCTTTCTCTATAACTGGTATAAATAATGTGTTTACTAAAATAATTGCTAATATTCCAATATTTTCAATGTTTTTAATGCCTGTAAATTACTTAAATGATGTTGCTTCAATTTGGAACGTAGCAATATCTATATTAGTTTTGATAGTAGCAATATTTTTAGTAATGCACTATGTATCTAAAAACTTTAAGAAAAATATATTAGATATATATAATAAAAATTCTAAACATAAGAATGATGATGTGAAAGTTGAAGAAACAGAGGAAGAAAAACAAAGAAATATAATAAGAAAAAAAGATATAAATTCACTTGGTATAGTAATATCAATTTCTTTAATATCTTTAATTTTAGTGCAGGCAATTTTAGGAATGGTATTATCCCTAATAATGCCAAATCTATCAGCAAATGTGTATAATATACTTTTATCATTGATATTTGTCATATCTATGATTATACCAATTGCTATTATGAATATATTTATAGAAAAAAATAAAATAAGTTTAAAACAGAATAATAAAGAAACTAGAATAAAGTATCAGACACCAAAACTATTTTTGATAGGAATGGCTTTCATTTTTGCTATTCAATGGTTAGGAGAAATTATAATATCAAAACTTGGAATAACATCTGATCTCTTAACAAACTCTACTATTTATGAAAAAACTCCTCTAGGAATTTTACTTCTTGTAATACAAATGGCTGTACTTCCTGCTATATTTGAAGAATTATTCTTTAGAAAAGCAATGCTTAATTCTTGTAGAAAATATGGAGATAAATTTGCTATTGTAATATCTGCACTTGCATTTTCATTAATACATCTTAATTTATCACAATCAATTGTTGCATTTTTCATAGGATTAGTATTTGCTTATATTACTATAAAGAATGGAAATATAAAAACAAATATAGCATTACACTTTGTAAATAATTTAATTGCTACTTTAACTTATATTTTTAGTGAAAACGTTATGGTATGTAATGTAATAAATATAGCGTATATAGCTTTAGCAATAATAGGTGGTTTGGTATTTATATATACTATAATTAAAGATAAGAAAAAATTGGCATTACACGAAAATACAAAAAATAGTGGTGTTAAAATAAAAGATATGATATTTAATTATTATTCAATAATACTATTTATTTTTATAATAGTTATGATGGTTATAACATATTAAAAATATATTAAAATGGGGGATATATGAAAAGAACAAAAACGAGTGTTAAATATTTTGAAATTATTATAGGCATTATTTTTATTGTTGCAGCTACGCTATTTGGATATTTCTTTATGGAAAATGGAGGAATGGGCATTGAAGAAAGTCCATATCTTTCAAGTGCCAATAATAATTTAGAAAGTCAAGATCAAAATCAAACACAATTTAATGATAATGAAAATGTTTTAAAAGTACATTTTGTTGATGTAGGTCAAGGTGATTCTGAAATAGTAGAATTAAATGGGCATTATATGCTTATAGATGCTGGCCCAAATTCTTCTGAAGGTTCATTACTCGAGTACATAAACAAACTTGGAATAAAGAAGTTTGATTACGTAATTGGAACACATGCACATGAAGACCACATTGGAGGAATGGATAAAATTGTTAAAAATTATGATATAGATAAATTCTTATTTCCAAAACAGACTGCTACTACTAAAACATTTGAAAGCTTTGTAACTGAATTAAATAAGAAAAATTTAAAACTTTATGCTCCATCTGTAGGAGAAACATTTGAATTTGGAGATGCAAAATTTACAGTCTTCGCTCCAAATTCATTGGAATATGATTCTGCTAACAATTACTCTATAGTTATAAAATTAGAGTATAAAAATAATAGTGTATTATTTACAGGAGATGCAGAAAAGTTATCTGAAAATGAAATGCTAGAAAATAAATCTATAAACTTAAAATCTGATGTAATAAAAATAGGGCATCATGGTTCTAGTACTTCTTCAAGTTTAAAGTTTTTAAATGAAGTAAATCCTAAATATGCAGTAATATCTTTAGGTAAAGATAATGATTATGGACATCCACATAAATCCACAATACTTAGACTGAAGTCTTTAAATATACCTGTATATAGAACTGATGAGGTTTCAACTATTGTGATGGAATCAGATGGAAATAATATTAAATTTGATAAAGAAAAATGTAGTTATAATTATCCAAGTTCTAGTAAGGAGTGATTTTTTTGAAATTAATTGTTGATAGATTTGAAGGTAAATACATTGTATGTGAGAATGAAAAAGGAGAAATGGTAAATATTCCTAAAGAGGAAGTAAGCGTTAGTGTTTCTGAAGGGGATGTATTTGAAATTGACGATAATAAAGTCTCTAAAATACTATTAGAAGAAACTTTAAAAAGAAAACAAAAGATCGAAGAAATGGTAAAAAACTTGTGGGAAAATTAGCATACGTTTTATTGAGAATATATTTAAAATAAAGGGGCAAAAAAGCTCCTTTATTTTTTTCTATAAATTGTTGAAAAAAGTTTTGGTATGTGGTATTCTTAAACTAGTTTTAATTATGGGGGATCTTATGAAAACTAAATCAAAAGAAAAAGGAATAAGTTTAATCGTATTAATAGTGACTATAGTAGTCGCTGTAATTCTAATAACAGTTGCAATTACTGCATTTAATAGCAATAGAGCAGATTTGCAAGCAAGGCAAGTACAATTCAAGCAGAATTTTAAAATTCTTGAAAATGAACTTACTAGCTATTTAACAGATAATAAAATTAAAGATGCCAATGAAAGTATATATGTTAATTCAACTGATGATAATTTAAAACAAATGATACCATCAGTTGAAAAAACTGGATTTGAGGATCTAGTAATGGTTTGTAATAGTCAGCTAGTATTTAGAGAAGATGCAGATTTATCTTCTGACGAGAAAAAATGGGCTGAAGAAATAGCGCCAGTTGTTTCTTCATGTGACGATTTAAATAAAGTATCTGACTACTTCGGTATTACACTTGATAAAAATGGTGGAATATTTACAATTCCAGTTGGTTCAGATTCAATACCAGTAAGTACTAAGATTAATATAGCAAATTCATCACATAAAGCTAAATATGGATTTTCTAATACTCAATACGAAGAACCAAGTGAATTTAAAAGTATAAGTTCTGGCCAAACAATTTCAGAAGAAAAAACAGGTGGAACATATTATATTTGGATCAAAGTTTATGATGGAGAAGATAATTATTTAGGAAAATATATTTCTAGTCCATTTATAGTAAACTATGTAGTTGAGTTCGATGCAAATGGTGGAAGCAACGCTCCAGAGGCAGAATATAAGAATTATTTATCTTCATTAGTGTTGCCAGTCGAAACTCCTACAAGAGATGGTTATGATTTTGCTGGATGGTCTGTAGATAATTCTGCTACAGTTAATTATGGAGCAGGTGACGTTTACTCTAATGATAAATCAGTAAGACTTTATGCAGTTTGGGAAAATAAAAATGTATCTATGTTAATAATTTCTGAAGATGTTGGAAGAGAAACAACTGTTTACGGAAGAAATGGTGGAACAACAGTAGTAGATACAATTCCTAAAAAAGAGGGATATGTTTTTGCAGGATGGGCTCTTACAGGTGTCGGTAGCTTTAATTCAGGAACTAAAGTTTATACTTTTGGAAACGGTGTAGGAAAGCTTACAGCAATTTGGGAAGAGGCTGTTGCAGTAGTTGTAGAAGATAATGAGTATTATGGTCAATTATATTCTGCTATTGCATCTTGTGGAACAGAAGAACAAAAACAAGTAAAATTACTTAAAGATATTGAACTTCCTTTTGGAGGATCAGTTCCTCAAAGTTATAATGTAAGATTGAATTTAAATGGAAAGAGTGTTACAAGTAACGTTTCAGGAAACTTAATTGTTAACAATGGTACTCTTGAAGTTTATAATGGAGATGTAGAGACAGTCGGTTCTATAATAGATAATAGAGGAGACTTAACAATAACTTCTGGTAACTATATATCACACAGTGGAAATACTATTGTAAATAGTACAGGTAACTTAAATATCAATGGCGGTGATATATTATCAGAAAAAGCAAATGCTCTTTTACAATCAAGTAGATCAAATAATAACACAATTAATATATCTGGTGGTATTATTAGATCAAGTGGTGATCAATCAACTATAGGACTTGCAGGAAATATTAATTTAAATATAAATTCTGGATTAATAGCTAATAATGGTACAGGTACAACAATTTTTGTAAGTGTTCCAACAAATGTTACAATAAATGGAGCTACAATAGCATCTACTGGAAGTTATGTATTATATAATACAGCAAATTCTAATATTGCTATTAATTCATGTAACATGTATAATCCTAACGGATATGCAATATTTAATGATGGGGCAGCGATAGAATTTAATAATGGCTCAATAAATGCTAAATCAGTTGGAGTTTTCAATAATTCAGGTAGATTTAGAATGAATGACGGTTATATTTCATCAGTAGAAGATAGAGCTATTTATAATAGTACTTCCGGTGAAGTATACATTTTAGGTGGAAATGTAAATTCTGATTCCGCAACGCTTTCTGCATTATCAAATGCAAATGGAAAATTTGTAATTGGAACAAATGATTCAGATGTTAGTGTTTCATCACCAGGTATTGTTGGTAAGTATGGAGGAATAAGAGGAAATTTTGAATTCTATGATGGTAAAATAATAGGTAAAAAAGCAATAAACGGTACAGTTACAGCAACACCAACTAATTATAGAGCTGTTATAGAAAAATCAAATGATTTAGAAATTGCTACTCTTTCAAATAAATATACTTTAAGTAGGACAGGAACTGAAGGTGGTACTGTTTCAGGAAGTTACGGAGTAATTACAGTAGGGGTTAGCTGTACAGTTACAGCTACTCCACTTACTGGATATAGTTTTGAAGGATGGTATGACGGAAACACTAAGGTATCTAGCGATGCAAATTATACATTTAATATGCCAGCTAGAGACTTAGAGCTAAAAGCTAATTTTGTTGGTAAAAATGATATAGCATTTAAAGTAGAACATTACGTAATGGATACATCTGGTAATTACCCAGTAACTCCAACAGATGTTACTAATTATTCAAGTGGAACATCTGGAGCATCAGTAAAACTTTCAGATTATAAGAAAACAGATTTAGAAGTAAAAGATGGAATATATTATGACTATGGCCAAGTAAGAGGAAAAACTGTAGATACAACTAATATATTAAATGATGGTAGTACAGTAATAAAATTGTATTATTCTAGAACTTATGGAACACTTACTACTGTTGTTGGAACTAACACTTTGACTGTAACTGCTTCTGAAAAAAATAAATACTACTATGGTGCCAGCGTTGAAAAAATAACTGCACTTCCAATAGAAAAAACAGGTTATACAGTAACTTTTGAAAAATGGAATACAACAAACAGCGTAGTATCTCCAACAACTAACCCTATAGAGGGATTTGTGTGGCCAGCTATGCCAAATGATACTGATATAACCCTTACATCTATATTCAAAGATTCAATAAATAAATCTACTATAAATATAGATCCAAGTGGAGGTAGTGTAGTAATTGAATCACCTACTGGTTCAGCATCAAAGACTATTACTAGTAAAACTGGATTTACTCAAAATTATAATACAACTTTAAGTTATGCTGCTCCAAAAAGAAATAATGATGTAAACAATACTACATATACAACTACATTTATATATGCAAATGGACAAAGTAATGATACTAAGACTGCTACTAAAACTGATACAACAAAATATAGCTTTACAAAATGGGTTTTTGACGGAGTAATGTACGGTAATGTCTCTTCTATATCAGGTGCAGGAAAGTATACATTTTCAGAAAATAATAATGTTACAACAAATATGAAGGCTGAATACAATATGACTAAAACATCGTCAACTACTGAAATAGAATTACCAACTCCAAATTCCAAAAGTGGATATACGTTTGATGGTTGGTATACTCAAGAAACTGACGGTGAAAGAATTGGTGATGCAGGAAGCATGTACAAGCCAACTAGCAATATTACTTTATATGCACACTGGATAACAAATTCTTCAAGATTAACAATAAATCCAAATGGTGGTAGTGTAAGTGTTACTTCACCGACTGGAGGAACATCTAAGACAATAACTACTAATACTTCATTTATTCAAAATTATGATACTACTTTGACATATGGAGTACCAACAAAGGAAAATAAAACTAGTACATCTAGTTATACTGTAACATTTAATTATAATGGAAATGGAAAATCAGATGAATCTAAAGTGTCAAATGTTACAACAATTACAAAATATACTTTTGCAAGTTGGACAAAATCAAATCCATTTTATGGAACAATGTCTTCTACAACTTCATCTGGAACATATACATTCCCATCAAACAGCAGTGTTGGAAGTACTATAACAGCTAAATATAATGAAACGGATTCATCAACTATTACTTCAGTTACAGCACCAGTAGCAACTAGAGAAGGCTATACTTTCTTAGGATGGTATGATATGCCATCTGGTGGTAATAAAATAGTTGATGGAAATGGAAAATATACGCCAAGTCAAAATACCACACTGTATGCTAATTGGCAGGCTAGTAAAAGTTCTGTAACAGTTAATCCAAATGGTGGATCAGTACAAATCTCAAGTGCTAATGGTACAGAAACAATAACAGAGAGTAAAAAGTATACACAAGATTATGGAACATTTTTAACATATTCTGTTCCATCTAAGAGTCAAATAAAAAATACTGAAACTTATACAGTAGCATATGATACCAATGGTAATTCACAAACAATTACTTCAAATCAGGCGGTTAAAACAACAACTACTAAATATACATTTAGTAAATGGAACTTGTCATCACCTTTTGCAGGTTCACTATCATCAACTACTAGCAATGGTACATATACGTTTGCAGCTTCAGAAGTAGCTAACAATACTATGACTGCTGAATACACTTCTACAAATACTTCAGAAACAACATCTGTTACTCTTCCAACACCTAATGAAAGAACAGGTTATACATTTGATGCTTGGTATTTAGATAATTCATTTAGTAATATAGCAGGTAAAGCAGGTGCAAGTTATACTCCTGATAATAATGTAACATTAGTTGCAAACTGGAATGTTAATAAATATAAATTAACAAGAACAGCTGAAACTGGAGGTAGTGTATCAGGTCCAAGTGGTGATATAGCTTTTGATACTTCATGTACAGTAACAGCTACTGCAAATTCAGGCTATTCATTTATGGGATGGTATGAAGGAAATACTTTAATTACATCTAGTACAAGCTATACATTTAAAATGCCAGCTAAAGATTACAATTTAACAGCTAAATTTCATAAGAACACAGTTGAAGTAGTCGGAAAAGACTCACAACCAGGATTTAGCATTACAGGCGCATCTTTAAGTTCGGGTGCAGCAGGAATTTGGTTGAAAGCTCCAGATAGTGGATTTACATTTACTATAACTGGATCAAATGGATTTGTTATATATTCTGCATCAACTTTAAG
>OIYY01000541.1_pt1 | contig 26104 bp, 30 predicted proteins | sample 1588341 | NCBI WGS metagenome assembly OIYY01 (sample SAMN03283287) | human gut metagenome | biome: human-associated habitat; material: feces | host: Homo sapiens | place: Peru | collected 2012 | reverse complement strand
CGACAGGACAGATTGGCTTCAATCTATCTACTGTCAATTGAATGAGGGAACGCCCCACACCCATCACATCAATGAACTGCTTTGGGTAATCGGGAGTTGACATAGGCCAGAAGCGGCTACCTACACCGCCGGCCATAATGATGATTTGAATATCGTTATACATAAACTATTTCGATGCCAGTTTTTCAAACTCAACAGCTATTTGATTTGCAGTTTCTTTCCAAGAAATCCAATTAGGATAATCTTTTTTAGGCATAAGAACAACCTTATCTAAACATTCAGCAACAGAATCAGGAGAATTAGGATTAAAATAAGAAACAAGATTCTTTCCTATTTCTCTGAATACAGGAATATCAGAACAAGCTATAGGCAGCTTAAATTTCATAGCCTCTACAACGGGCAAACCGAAACCTTCGTAAAATGATGGCTGTACCAAGGCAGTAGCCCCTTTATACCACGAATAGAGTTCTTCATCAGATATATTACCAGTAAAGATTACCCTTTCAGTTTCTTTATTTAAGTTATCTACAATACCAAAGACCTCCTTATCCCCTGTAATAAAACCTTCTTTTTTGCCTACAATCACAAACTTGTAGGCTTTATTTTTCATTAGAGAAAAACCTAATAGAGCATTTCTTAAGTTTTTATGAGGCTTTACACTACCCACAAAAAGAATATACTTAAAGGAGACTAGAGGTTCATGCACTTGCTTTACATCTATATCACATCCATTATATACGGCTACTGTTTTATTTGCAGTATTCGCTCCACAAGTTCTTGCGATTTCACTCTTTGAAAAATTCGAAACTGTCAATATCAAATCGCTCTTATGAGATGAGAAATAATAAAATGGCTTTATCATAACTCTCTTCATAAAGCTATAATACTGAGGATTAGCCAAATGAAATACATCATGAAGTGTTACCACTCTATATTTAGCCTTACAGGGTAGAAAGGGAACATTCATATATGGAGACCAAAAGATATCACATAAAGGAATCACTTTAGGTAACTCAACCTGTTCAGATATAGTAAACATCTTTGCATTACACCTGAGAATTCGCACATTAGCTTTACCTTCAAAAGTAGTGATTGGAAAAGAATCAGATACTATCAAATATAAATACCAATTTTGGGTTGTGAAAAAATTAGAGACAATTTGCTGAACATATCTTCCTATTCCCCCGAACTGTTTGCCCCACATTCGGCAATCAATACATATTTTCATCACTTCAATTTATTATTTTTTTAAACAATAAGTTCCATTTCTTCATTATTGCACTTTTCGAATATTTTTGTATCTCACCATAAGCATTTTTACTTCCAAGTTCTAATTTGTCGGGGTTATGCATCCACCCTAACAATACGTTCGAAAAAGACTTAGTATCACCATTTTCGACTATACTACCAAAAGTCTCTTTTATCACATCTTTTGGCCCACATGGACATGCAAAAGAAACTATAGGCAATCCATGAGACATAGCTTCTAATAAAACCATCGGTAATCCCTCATACCTAGAACTTAATGCATAGATAGAACTTTTATCATATTCTTGATCTATGGTCTTTGTTGCAGGCATAAGATGCACAGAATTTGTCAGTCCTAACTTTTTCATTTTATCTTCTAAAGCCGTTTTATCCCCATTGCCATAGATATATAACTGCCATTCAGTATCTTTCTCCATAACAAACTTCCATATATCAAGCATCAAATCAAATCCTTTTTGATATACTGCTCTACCTACACAAATTACTCTTTTTTCTCTTTTGGCAGAAACATAAGGTGGAATCTCATCTACAAAGTTAGGGATTACTATCATATTTTTTAGATTTCCCCATGCCACTTTGTCCTCTTCTGTAAGCACAATAAACTTATCATATTTTGCAAAATACCTTTTCCATAAAACCATTCTTACTCTTTGGATATTACGTAAAAGAGCATTGGGAGCCTCAAGAATTTTTGTTTGTCGAGAAAAATGGAACTCACATATTTTCTTGCTTCCATCCTGTATTTTAAGAAGCAGATTTAAGTCATTATTAATTGTAGTTACAACAATATCCGCTTTTTCATTACACAAGAAAGCATTTAACTTTCGAAAATGCTGCCTAGTTTTCATTTTTTTTCCTAACACCTTCTTGATAACATTCATATCATCATGCTGACCATCCCCATAGTTTATACCTAAATCAATATGCTTTACATTTGGTGATAACGAGAAAAAAACAGGTCGCCCGTTTTGGTCTGTTGTTAAAATAGTTACATCATAGCCAAACACATCAGCCAAATAATTGGCTTTTTGGGTTACGATTCGCTCCATCCCACCGGAATTATATAAACCACATATACTATATATTATCTTCATATCTTATCCACATTTCATTTATATCATTACGAGTCTTAATGATTTTTGCAGGAACTCCAGCCACCATAGAATGTGACGGTATGTCTTTTGTAACAACAGCATTAGCTCCTATAATCACATCATCACCAATTGTTATTTTGCCAAAAACTTTAGCTCCTGCATATATCGTAACATTATTACCAATTATTGGTATTCCGCCCCCCCATTTCCAATAGTTACTTGTTGATATATGTGACAGTTGTCACCAATTTTCTCTGCAGAAATTACTGTTGCAAACGCATGATGCAACAACAAATTGTCACCTATCATATTAGGTTCTGTATATAAATACAGATTATGAAAACGCGTAAATAATGTGACAAAAATTCTCATCGCTTTTAAAAACACGGATTTATTCTCTGCCTCATAATATTTTAATCTCATTTTGAGCAAACATCTGAATTCTGGATATTTTACAAACAAAACAAGAAACTTATATTTTCCTATTTTGTAAAAGTCACTCCATAATTGGATGTCTTTATTTACCTTATCGAGAGTCCACATAAATATTTAATTTAAAATTAGATCTATAATTTTTGACTTAAAGGGAACTGTTTCATGCTCTCCTCTAATGACAATTATATATAGCCAAAATAAAAACGATAAAGAAATTGTAGAGTATTTCAAGCGTTTGTACTTAAGCATATTATACTTTTTACTATGCTGAATAACAATAGGTAAAAATATCACTAGAGAAATCAATAAGGGATAAGAAGATAGCCTATACATCGTATAAGTGATATAAGATGATAGACACAACAAAAAACCTAATAAATGAATTGAACTAAAAATAAATATCTCTTTCCTTTGATTTATACATAATTTATAGCTATAAAAATAGATATAGCCAATAAAAATATAATAAAGAACATAACTAGTCAAAATAGTTCCATCATCTTCCATATTAAAATATCGAAGATATCTCATTGACAAAATATCATTATTCATCAAAAAAGAGATAATAATATTGAAAAATAATAATATGAAAATAATAAAAGAAAAAAGAATCGAAGCTGACTTTTTAATGCCATATTTCTTACTTAACCATACTATAAAACTTATATAGAGCAAAATAGCAATAGTTATATAACCTACTTGATGAAATGAAGCAGACATTATTGTAAATATCAAGACATAAAGGAGTTTCCTGTTATAAAGATAGATAAGAGCCAACAGACAAAAACCCATTGAAATAGATTGTCTAATGATATTAAATGAGAAATTATAATAATTAAACAAAAATAAGCACCAAGCAAATGACAGTGGTGACTTGGATTTTATAATTGCCCACAAAACAGATATAGAAAATAGAGCATTAGTAACAAAATATATAGCAAATTCACTTGTACTAACTCTAGATGTTAGGTAATTTAAAATCACATAACCCAACTCCAAATCATCAAAAAGATGTCCATTATACATTGTAAGCAATTGGTCAAATGATTTTATATTGCAAAACGTTGACCACCATGGAGTCAAATAAGTTGTTGTATCAGAGCCTACTCCTGGATTTCGTATACCTGCCAAGAATGAAGTTGGAAAAAGAGTTAATACAGAAAAAATGTAAAACAGTATGCGTCTACTCCGATACTTATTTGCGATGCAAGCAAATACCAATGAACAGAAGAATATTACCAAATAAATTGTCATAATTAATAAACAAAATTAAACAGGGTATATACAGCTGAATTAGCCCATAAAAACAATTCTTCAACGAATGCTTTTGACGAAGTCTATCAGATGCACATATAACACTAACAATACAGAAGTAAGTTTTCCAAATGAAGGAACACCATTCTTTCTATAAAAGAAAGCCAAAAGACATCTCTTAAACAGAGGATATTGACGATATACTTCAAATGGTATTTCATTTAATCTATCACAAAGATATGATAGATATTCTTTGGAAAGATTATTTGCAAGCAAATATGTTTTAATTTGAAAATAACACATATGAAGCTTCAAATAAACTAAATCAGAACCATATTCGTTAGTTATGATGCTATTTACTATAACTTCATAAGTAGCCCATCTCTGCATTTGAACATTTTCCCTAACAAGATGACCATAAGACTTCAAATTAGATACATTATAATAATATAGGGGCTTGTTCACATAAGCTATTCTATTAGCATGGTATATTAACTGCGGCAAAACTTGAAAGTCTTCGCCCATATTTGCACCAGGCTTCACACTTATATTATTTTTCAAATAAAGATCAATTTTTATTAGTTTCCCCCATATCCAATGTTCTACTTCTTCTCGTAATACAGCATGAAGATATTCTTTAGGAGAGAAATTACTTTTTTGGCAAACTAAAACATTTTTTTTACCATCAAACTTGTATACATCAGAAAGAACAATGTCTGCATCTGATTTCATTTGTTCTTCCACTAGATAAGTTACTAAATTTATATCAACGAAATCATCAGAATCAACCCACAACACGAACTGTCCTGTCACATGCTTTATTGCTGTATTTCTTGCTACAGCTAACCCCTGATTAGTCTCATGATTTATAATTTTAATCTGTTTCTGACGCTGAGGATATTTTTTAATAACATCCTCCAATATTAACATACTTAAATCTTGAGTGTGATCATTAATAAATATGAATTCAAGATTTTCATAAGTTTGACCAAACAAGCTTTCTGCACATTGTTCAATATATTTCTCAACCCCATATATTGGAACTGCTATCGAAACTTTAATCATAAAGCATTATATTTTTAGTAAATATTCATATAATTCTTTTGATACCTTGCAAACATCAAAATGTTCTTTTGCAAACTCATAACCTTGTTTTGCTATGATTTCCGCCTTTTTACTATTAGAAGAAATCCATTCCATTTTGCTAGAATAATCTTTCGTATCATAATCCGAGAATATTACCGTTTTTTTGTCTACAAAATAAGTTTTCATCTCACCAACAGAAGTTGTCAAGATGGGACGTTTTGCAGAAAAATACTCTGCTGTTTTTTGACTAAAACGAGCAACATCTGGTATATAATTAGGAATAAGAGGTATCAAAAGTGCATCTGAATTCCTATACATACTCCAAAGCTCTTCATAAGGTAACTTAGTATACACCTCAATCCTTTTATTATTAGATATTTTCTCCTTAAACGAAATTATTTTATCTTTGTTACCACTTAATACTATTTTTAATTTCGAATTACCTTTATACATACAATAAGATTGAACTATGAAATTCAAGACTTTTTCGTAGTTTACCGATGCACAATACAAAAAATACCCTTTGCCAACAGTCTCAACTTCACCTATATTGTCATCATATTCTGCAACGATAGGAAGTTTAAAGAATTCTCGATTATATTTATAAGACTTCTTTATAAGGAATTCACTAATTGGCAGAATAAAGTTATAAAAAGATAACATAAAAGTATCATTCAAAAGTGCATTAACCTTACCTTTCCAATTATCCTCTAAGTCCAAATGCCACTCTTGAAAAATATATCCTACAGAAAAGCCATATTTTTTTGCTATTAATAACGTTGAAATATGATCTTGAAATTTACCACAACTCAATATAACCACATTTTTAAACTCCGGCACATATAAGTCAGATAATATAGAAGACAACTTATTTGCTCTTCTTAACAATTTTGCATTTGGTATATCTATAACTTTAACTCCATTCAAGACATGCTGACCTTCTACTTCTTCTGCATAATAAGGATTATTAATCAAGGAAACATTAGCTCCTAAAGAAACTAGAGACTTAGCAATTAAAGATATCTTAGTATTATTTGCAGAAAACTGATTTGGATAGTTTTCTGTACAATACACAAATACCACATTTAATCTATTTTTCATACTTTATTTTTTTTAGCAATTTATGCTTCAATAAATATAAAACTCTAAATAAACCAAATGCGTTTGCAAAATCCTTTAGCAACATAGAACGTCTATATTTCTTGGCCGCAACACGTCTATTACTAACTAGAATTCTTGGATATGGCGAATTCGCATAAGGATGAATATTCAATATAATTCTATCATCAGTTTTATACAACCACGGCCAATCGCCTAATTGAGAAGGATCACGAAAGACTTCTAGTCCATATTTATGTACTAATAGCGAAAAAACAGCCTGATCTTCTCTGTGACTAATAAAATTGGCAAAATTAGGAAGATCTGTTTGCATTTCTGGGGATGAACAAACTAAATCACACATATAGTTTTTCCATTCTGTAAAGAAATCAACAGAAAACTTATTTTTTTTAATCAATATAAATGTTGCCAAAACCTGATTACGAGAAAAATCCGTAACACCAATTTTTTTATAAGCCTCCAGTTTCGTCCATTGCATTTCTAAAAAAGGCAATTCAAAAGGCATTATTGTTAGATGCTTTTCGTCCATGATTCTTATTAAATGATGAATATCATTAACGAAATAAGATCCAGAATCACAATAAAACAAATAATCATCCTCTGTCATTAAGTTCAATGTCTTAAGAATAAAATAAGACTTCCAAATCCACAATCCATATCCTCTATCCATAAATGAAAAGACCCCAGGATTAGCTTTAATGAACTCTTCATCAATATCTTCAGGGTGATACTCAATGACCTTATCAGCCTTTCCCTTTTTATATGCAGACAAAGTATTATCATGTTGTTGTTGTGCAAATCTCTTATCTGCAAAGTTTATTACATAAATCATAATATCTTTTTTAAAATAAAACTACAATGTGTAAGAACATTCAAACAGTATATTTCTAGCAAAGTATCCTTATATCATAATACCTGATTCCACTTTATCCCCCCAATAATACGCAACAATCTTACGCTGTTCTTCTGTTATTTCCTGGCGATACTCACCAAAAACTTGCTGTATCTCGTTGCGTTCCTTATCGAAGTCTGACTGAATGTTATGCAAATCAGTTACAATCTTGGCATCCTCATGATCTAAATTCAACTCAACCTTTTGTTTGAACATATAATGAGGTCTGTTCAAGGCTATACTATAACCTATATGAGTACCCAAATCATTCGACATAGTCATGTCAGAAAGTTCTATCAGATCTCGCTGGCGAGACAAGAAACGTGGATCAAAACGATTTCCTGAGCATACTATAGTATAGCCCTTATCCATGTAAATCTTATGCTTGCCATTGACAATATCAACCCAATACATAGATACGAAGATGCTATCATAGTCTTTTCCCACTCTATCTATCTCTCTCATAAATTCTTCAAAATCATATACTGTATCATTTGAAGGATCTGGGTGAGACGGAAAAACCAGCAATATTTTCCCATACTTCTGTTTAAGTGCTTTCAGTTCAGCCTCTGAATGAAAGTTCTGGGCATATTTTATATAAGAACCAACAGCAACAACCTTCTTGCCTAATTTTCCTTGATAATGCTCTTTCAACACTTCAAGACGATAAGGACTATAGGTGTATATCGTAGATATTTCGGGCATTTCACACTCTTCGAAAAGAATTCTGCGTCCGAAATAGATGCCATGCTCTATCATATTATGAGGATCCAACTTATCGCCCATAGCTGTTTTAATAGCCTTCCAGTTGCCATAGCACTTATTACCTAAAAGACCGGGCTTCAAAGTCAAACCTGCAAAAATAGAACATGGTCGGGCTAACTTCTCGTAATCAAAGAAATCTACATTACGTGTTCGATACACATAAAAGTAATAGCTGATGAAGTTTTTAATCAACCTCAAATAATCTTTTATACTCATATTGTTTTTGTGAAAATAATCTTTTTTATGGTATAACGTTCATATACCAGCAAAGGCAGAAAACTCAAGATAATATTTATCTTGCCTGGGAGAGGTGAGACTTGGAATACCAGCATCTGGAACAAAAATATTTCAAACGAGCGTTTACCCGCAAGTAGCAATATTGCTCCAATTTTAGTACCTTCTACCTTCTTATACGATTTACAGATGAAGAAAGAAAGGAATGACCATGGCAAAAAATAAGAGAACCAATGGAATATAGTCCAATCGGTAGTAAAGACTAGGGGTTCATATTCTCCTGTCAAACCGAAAGACTTACCATAATAAAGTAATCCTATAGCCGTGATACTTATGATACTAAGCAGGATATTTATCTTGTTTAAGACTATACCTCTCTTAACCCAGAGATAACCTAAGTATGTCAAGAAGAAATATCGCAGAAATAGCAGTCTATACATGTAATCAGGTATATCTATATAGGAACAGATAGCCTCAATTCCGATGCTACAACCTATAAAATAAGCTGCAGCATAACGATTTCTAACCAGTTTAGAAAACAACGGTAGTAAAACTGCAAATTGCAGATAAATCCAAATGTAATAGGATCCAGGTCCCTGACCTCCATTCTTTGCCAAAAGCAACATACTTTCAGTGAAATCTTCATCCTTTAATAAATATAGGATTAGATAATAAACCACCATCAGGCATTGTATTGCCAGAAAAGGTTTCATTATGCGACTCCATAATTTAGAGAATGAAGGATAAATCACCGTATCATGTTTATAGGCATGAAACACTTGTATCAGAAGAAAGATAGGTACTGCCTGATCTATCCAAAATGGATAAAGAAGAACATCCCTAGCTCCTCCTGTTCCATGGCTTATTACAACCATGATGATGCATATTGCTTTTAAGTAATCAATGAGAGGCTCGTACCCCCCCCTATTTAATTTTACTGACATTATTATTAAACTTATGTAAGACCTTTCTCGAATATATGTACACTCCGATAAAGATAAGTAAGTTGCTGATTACCATTACGCACGACGTGTACATCACCCCATATCTGGTGAGCCAAAAAGATAATCCTACGTGAATCAAAGATGAGCTGAATGTAATATACATCAGCAGTTTAGTAGTCTTGTAGAAAAACAAGATATTTACATATACCAGATAATAGCATTGGAGCATACCACCAATACAAAACGGAAGCAAATACTTTACTGATCCTGCATATTTAGGGAATATAATAGGAGTCAGTAAGGCTCCTCCTGCAAATATCGCAAAAGCTATCAATGTATATAGCATTACAAGATATCTGCATTCCTTATTCAGTTTTGCCACCCTGTCAGGAGCATCCGTTGATAGAAGCTGGTATATATGCACAGAATTGGAAGCATTAAACGAGAAACCTATTATCTGCACAATATTTCCCAAGTTGCTGGCAAAACTGAACAAACCTACAGCTGCATGGTTCAGAAACAGATTGATGACATAGCGATCCATTCCCTGACGCATCCAAAATGACATCGAATGGGGAATCAGAGGTACTCCAAATTTAAGAGATTCTTTCCATTGGGCTTTAGATGGTAAGACCCAAACAAGATATTTCTTTTTAATAAGAAAATACAAGCCAATAATGAAAAACACCAAACAAGTCAGAACGTTGGCGTAAACACGTCCCTGCCAGTCCCAATGCAAACATGCTACAAACACAAATGTCAATACTAAGTTTGATACTGTAGATGAGCATGAATATATGCCATACGTCGCAACTTTCTCCTCCAAACGCCATATATCGAGTATGACAGCACTCACTATCTGAAACAGACAAACAGAGATTGCATATAACTGATACTGAGCATCTATGCCCACTATCCTTTCCAATTGTGTTGGAAGAGTCAGCACCAGGAGCAGCATGACTGCATATACGCCAAGAGCTGAAAGTAACACTACATTGACTAACCTTTGAATATATTCTTTCTTATGCTTAAAGAAGTCTACTGCTATAATTCCATTGGTACCTAAACATATAAAAATAGACAACAATTGGATTATAGTGGTAAACAAACTTAATTTGCCATACGAGTCTGGTAGTACATAACGTCCCATTATCAGCATGATAAAAAAGCCGATACCTTGATTCAGAAAAGAAAACAAGGTAAATAAGGATCCATTACGTAGTGTTTTATTATTGGCTATTGATACTACTTTATTTATTATTTTCATTAATTCTTTGTATTCTTCAGCCTATGAGCTATTTCTTAATATGCTTTACCAACTCATTCGCCTTCTTATATTCCTCATGACTACCGATATCAAGCCAATAACCTGTAATCGGATAACGGATAACGGTCTTGCCAGCTGCTACCGCATCATTCATCAAGTCAGTGGCATTATAGAAGGTATTCTTTGGCATATTCTCCAAAAGCTCTCGCTTGATGAGATAGATACCAGCGTTAGCGAAGTAATTATATATAGGCTTCTCCTTCACACCTTTGATATTTCTGCCTTCCAATTCGAAAATTCCATAAGGTACAGAAATAGAATATGGTACTGCAGCTACAGACATATCTGCATCATGTTCCTTGAAGTGAAGATAGAAATCCTCGTAATCAATGTTAGTAAAGAGATCGGAGTTCATTACAAGTACCACATCATTATAGAACTTGGTAACAAACTGAGTTGCGCCCATTGTTCCCAGAAATTGTGGTTCTTTGATACAATCAATCTTCACGCCATTAACAGGTTCCGCAAAATGCTCCTCCAACTGTTCATGAAGATAATTGACCGTAACAGAGATATGCTTGATACCATTCTCCATCAAGCTGTCAATATTGTAATCAATAATAGATTTACCACCTACAGGGAGGAGAGGCTTTGGCGTAGTCTCTGTCAACGGACGAAGGCGAACACCCTTGCCACCTGCCATAAGAACAGCATCTACAGGCAATTTTGAATGATATTTATCAAGATTGATTATGTCCAAGATATGATTATCTGCATCTAAAATAGGAACCAATGTCATTTTAAGCATTCTTTGCTGCTTAATATTAAACACATCATCATTTATTCCCTTACGAAGATAATTAAAATCTCGATGCATAACCTTCTCTATACAATCATCTACACAGACTCCTGTAATCAAGGCACGGCGAGAATCTCCATCGGTTAAAGTTCCAACCATTCTGCCTGAATCATCTACAACGAAAAGGACCAGCGGACCATTTTTTATATCTGTTAATGCCTTCAGAGCCTCAAGGAGGGATCTCTTATTATTAATAATATGTTGCTGCATCTTAGCTGTCATAATTATGCATTTACCTTAATTGTTTTTACAAAAGTATAGCCTGTTTCATTGTTGGCTGCTATACCAATTGTATCAATGTCATTTAAACGAATCATATTTTCATTAAATACATAGAACCAACTTTTTCCATCCAACCCAAAGTCAAAATTATCATGAATATATCGGCCATCAATTGTCTTAACAGTCAAATATGGCTGAGGTCCGAAAACTTTTCCCTTTGTACAGTGAACTTCCAAATTCTCACCGTTGAGCTTAATATCAAGCTCTAGAGGCTGTTCTTCTTGGTTAAGAACGGCATTGAAAGCATCTTTAACACGAGAGTACTTAAATTTGACATCAGGATACTTCGCTGCTATAGGTTGCAAAATTGACTGCACATATTCAGCTTCTTTTCCCATATCACGGAAATCATGATTGAACATTCCTAAAAGAGTTGGAGTCCCCTCATTTGCTCGCTTGAAAGCTTTCTCCACTTCTGCAGAAGTAATATTTCCATAGCGAGATACAATATTCAAGAAACGGCCAATAGTTCTATGGCATGAACCAGGAACTTGGTAATCATAAATATCCGGGTGATAAATACTCCAATCATGTGGCGCACGTCGCCAATCACCAGCCTGTCCGTTCTTTTGATCCTTATGCATTTCTTTGTTATGATCTTCAACTGCAAAGTTTGAACAATCAAATGGTATCCATTGTTCCAAGAACCAATTAGCATCTGGACGCTCAGTTACGCAACCTGCACGGAAAGCTGCTGGAAAGAATTCACGGTCAATGATTCTACGAGACAAAATCTGATAAAGCGTATTCGAATGCTCATATGATTTACCAGCTCTATTGGCTTCTTTATAATGAGACATAGGATGAAAATGGAACTGAACATCATCCTTATATCTACCATACTTATCTAAAATCTCAAGATAGCGATCATAAATATTATGGTATCCCATATCTCTGTGGCGAGGATTATAATCATATCCAACATGATCCATACAGAACCAGTTATAAATCCAACCATTACCAAAAGAGTCTGGATGGGCAAAACGAAAATCATCAGAAAGAATTCTTTTATGCATATTTTCAATTTTGTCCCATGTATCATTATAATTCTGAAGAGCAGGATCCAAGAACTTCGAAACCTCGTCTTCTATGCCACCTAAAGGTATTTCCTTATTTCTCAATTTTACCAAATTCTCATGAGTAGCTGGCAACGTAATTCCAAAAGTTGAATTGAGACGTTCAAATGTAGCCTTTGTTGACTCATAAAGTGGACCTTCCGTGTCAACAGCATGTACAATATATACTATTTTTTCCATTACTTTTAAATTTATAAATTAATTAATCCCATTTTACATTTTAATTGTTCTATGGCTTCAACTTCACGAAATAGAGGATGTTCTGAATTCCACCATGGTTCATTCAGAGATTTCTTTATCATAGCAGGTGCTCCTGCTAATAAAAGACCATCACCATCTATTTGATGATTCAGAACAGAATTTGCAGAAATCATAATATTTTTGCCTAGGTCAAAATTACTAATTAACTTTGCACCAGTTGCTATCAAACAATTATCACCTATTTTTTTGCCCGTTGCAGTTATACAAGTAGAAGTATGCAAACAAGCATATTTACCTAAACGATTATTTTCACCACATACTATAGTTCCATGATGAGGAAGCCAGACGCCATAGCCAAAACAGTCAAAACCTATACTAAAACCGAGTTTGACACCTAATCTTAAATAACAGCTGTAGTTATAACAAAAAAGAAGAAGATATGCCCCCCCCACAATTCTACTAACAACTCCATGTCTGTTTCTGAACTTGTAGTTATAATAAGAACATTTTCGCATGGAGTTTAGATAACGCATAATATAATCAGGGCACAATATATTTTTTATTCTCTGTCGCAGGGTATAACTAAATACCCTGCGATTCATCATCATATCTGCAGCCAAATAAAATTTAAGTTCTTTTCTTGATCTAACTTCCATCTTACTTCTTATTTTGCATCAAAAATTCTGCATACTTAAAATCATCCAGGAAATCAATATCTACAGATCTTTCTCTTGGCATTATATATGCATAAGACTTATCTGTATAATATTTTCTCTGTCGAATCATCGCTGTAGAGAATACATAAACTGCACCGTTAGGATAATAAGTTGTAGGAAGATCCTGTCGATTAGCAATCGTACCTTCAAACAGATCTTCAAGTTTATTATTCTCATCTATCTTTTTATGCCAAAAAACTGGATGAGCCTCCTTTACATAAGTAACAACAGAGTCTGCTTTACGGTCATTAAAAAGTTGAACTGCTCCATCAATATCTTCTGAGATTCGAAGTGGAGATGTAGGTTGAAGAACTACAAATGAATCAATAGTTGTATTCCATGCTTCTTCTAAGCGGCCTATTGTATAGATATAATTATCTACAGCCATAGCCGTATCAGAAGCCAATTCTGCAGGTCGCATAAAAGGGACCTCCGCACCATATTTCTTAGCTACTGCGGCAATTTCTTCATCATCTGTAGAAAGTATAACATGGTCGATTGACTTTGCAGCAAGAGCTGCCTCTATTGTATAGGCAATCAAAGGCTTGCCGCACATTTCCTTAATATTCTTACCAGGAAGTCCTTTGGAACCTCCTCGTGCAGGTATAATTGCTATCATTTTACCAAATCCTCCCAAAATAAAGTTTTATTCTCTTCGATGTCTCTATTTACGTGACGTCCAATAATCTCTTTATATTTATTGGCAGGAATACCTGTTCCTGGACGTTTGAAAAGAATATCATTATATGTAATTTCCTGACCAGCTTTAAGAGCATTTGCTGTTGTAATACTTCTTCGGAATTTCTTCTGCTTTGCTATTTCGTCCTCAGAAACAACCTTAATGCCTGAACCTAAAGCATCTACAATACGTTTCGATTCTGAAGCAATAATTCTCATCTCTTCCGGATTAGCAGAAACCTTGTGGTCCCATCCTGGCATATTCTTATCAAGTGTGAAATGCTTTTCAATAACCGTTGCACCAAATGCAACAGCGGCAAGAGGAATAGAAAAGCCAAATGTATGGTCAGAATATCCTACCTCCATACCAAAAGCCTGTCGAAGAGTCTTCAAGAAATTAAGATTTACATACTCATCCTTTGGAGGATAGAGTGAGACACAATGAAGAAGTGTTACATTATGCTTATATTTCTCAGGAATCAAATTGACAATAGCTTCGATTTCAGCAAGACTTGCCATACCAAGTGCTATCTGTGTTGGATAATCTTTTGATATAACATACTCTATCAAATCAAGATTAGTTACATCGCAAGATGCTACTTTCAGATTAGCTACCTTTTGGTCAATGCAGAAATCAACATCCTTCTTTGTAAAAGCAGATGTACTGTAATCTATACCTAACTCACGAGCATAATTGAAGAACTCAATATGTTCTTGCTCCTGGACAGCAAACTTATCGACTTGCTCAAAGATATTATTCAAGCCAAGTTCTTTGGTTGACCAATTAGAGACATTCTCCAATTTTACAACGCCATCATTCAACTCTTTAAGATGATCTTCAGTCCAAAGATCGCATCTACGATAAAGCTGAAACTTAACAGCATCAGCCCCGCACTCCTTTGCAGCTTTAATCATCTTCTTACCTAATTCAATATCGCCATTATGGTTACCACCAATCTCTGCGACGATATAAGGATATTTTCTACTCATAATTTTCAAATTTATAATTTCACATTTTCCCACCACACTGGGTATGGTGTAATACCAGTATTCTTATCTATTATTTTCAGTAATTCATTATCTGGAAGCTTTGACAAGTCTATCATCTGGTCATACAACATCTGATAAACTGGATAAACTTCCTTCATATAGCTATATTGTTTTTTCTTTAACTCTATCAACTTCTTAAATACATCAATTGTGAATGAAGAAATACCTATCATATTTCCTGAATGCTGCCGATACTCAGTCAACGCTTCGTCTAAGAACTGGGCCTTTAAACCTTCATTCAACAATTGGGTAAAGAAATACCAATCTACAACTTTAAGATCCTCTGGAAATGAAACTTTAGAAAAAGCACTTACCTTCAAAGCAGTATTTGAAAAGCCAAAAATGTTTTTATCTTTAATAAAGTCTTTATCTAAGATTGTATTGGCACTAATAGTTTTTTGAAAGTAATCTTTTACTATCAGTTTTCTATCCGCACCAACAATATCTAAATCATTCACAATGATATCATTGTTGCCAAATGATTCTAAAACATGTTCAACTCTTGTTGGATGCATATAATCATCAACATCACATAGGAACAGATAATCGTAAGCATTATCTATGGCATAGTTTATTCCAATAGTTCTATTGCCTGAAATAGTTGCATCACCTCGAAGTTCTATAATGCTTAGATTTGGACAAAGGGAAGCAAGATTATCGTCCTTATACCCATCATTCACAATGATTAAATCAAAAATCTTATAGGTCTGATTCAGAACCGAATTAAAGAATTCATCAACATAAGTTTCTGCTCCCGGATAAAAGACAGTAAACAACGCAACCTTACTCATGCTATTTAGTTTTAATTTTAAGGATAGCAGGATTTCCTGCATAAATTCCCTTCATACGTATAGACTTACGAACTACAGAACCTGCTCCAACAATAATATCAGAAGCTATTTCGATACAGTTGGCACAAACGGATTGAGAACCGATAAAGCAATTCTCTCCTATCTTGCATTCTCCATTGACCATGGTTCCTGTTGATATATGACATTGATTACCAACCACTGCATCATGTTCTATATTAACGAAAGTATTGATTATGCAATTATCACCTATCTTTGCGCCTGCATTGACAAAAGCCTGATGCATAATAACAGTACCTTCGCCTAGTTCTGCATATTTACTAACATGAGCGGTAGAGGCAATGATTGTTGCCAATCTGCCTCCAGCCGCCTTCACCTTATTATATAGTTTGATTCGGAGGGCTGGATTTTTGATGAAGCCAACAGTTATAACAAACTCGCACTCCTCAACATACTGAGGAATCTCATCATCGGTTCCTATAACCTTATGACCAGGTAGAACCTCCTTACCAACTTCATCTGGCATATCAAGGATTCCCTTGATTTCGTAGCCTGCACTCTCAGCGACTTCTATCAGAGATTTGCAATGACCACCTCCTCCGATTAGAATTAATGGACGTTTCATTATTCACTATTTCTTAATTATAATAGAATCATTACTATGGTCTAATGTATCATTAGCTTCTGTTTTACTATTAATACTTTGAACCATATTGCACAAGTAAGAACCAATGAACCCTAATATAATTACTATCAAACAATACTTAAAAGATTTTTTAAAGTTCAGAGATGAATAAATTGTACGAAGGAATACATTACATGTAGTAAACGCTGTTCCGTTATTCTTTATACTCCAATGATAGGCTAAATACTTTTTCCGTTTATCATTTATTGCATCCTCATAATTTTTCCATTTACTAGAATCCAAAAGTCGGCAGTCGTGAAATCCTACATTTCCTGCAACCTGTTCGTTTTCAGAAGATCCTATAAAGAAAAAATGAAATTTATCAAAACTTACGAAATGACGATTTTTTCTCAAATCATCAACAACTTCCTTATCGAATTCACGAATTTCATTTATACGAATATCAACCATTTCTGCTTTTGAAAAAGCACTTTGAAAGACATCATTTGAAACACGTTCCTCATAATAGAAATCATTTTTCTTCAAATTACTAATTCGCAATCTGAAATAAACACCAGGACCTTTAGTATTTTCTCCTTGAACAAAATTTCCTGTTGGAGGCAATTCTTTTAGTTCAATTTTAATCAATGAACCTTTTACTAATCTCTCTAATGAATAAGTATTTTTACCTAAACTATATAGCCAAAATAGTTCTTTATCTCCAGATACAGGTTTAACCTCATGATACAAAGGATGCTCAGATATATTTTGTATTGTATAATCACCATTGAATAATGTACAAAACATAGAAGGATCCTTAATACTCTCACCCAAATCAGAAATATTGCTTTCTTCTACAACAAAAGGCAAATATAAATATATAGCCTCAATATCCTTGACTGGAGGTTTAATCATTACTCCAATATCAAGATAACGATTATAACCTCTTCTAAATATTGGTGTAGTTCCCAAATTGAAGTATTTGATGGTTTTCAAATAATTCATATGAAGTTCTACACAAACATTGGAATCAGGCTCTTGGGTGTTTACTCGTTTTGAATATAATATTCCAATACTATCCATAAAGCATTATTCGTCTACATACCAAGATTGAATTTTGGAAATATTCTGAGTATTTTCAGAACTTATAGCAGTTTCCCAATTAGGATAATTAGCTCCCTTCTTCTCATTATTTTCCCAATGTAAAGGTAGGAGATTTGATTCATCATTAGTCCCGCCCTTACTCAAAGGCTTCAAATGGTCAATTTCCCAACCATATTTTGCATCACGATTTCCATAATCCATTCTTCTTATCCAAGCACCAGCATAATCTTTCCGAAAAACCTTAGGATCATTATTAGGATCAACTTTGGCTTTTTCCCAAATAGCTTGAATTAATGATTCATCAAAATTAGCCATAATACTAAATTCTCACACTACTAGGAATATTAACTACTCTATCTGCAAACCAGATAGTGTTCTCCAAGCCATCGTTCTCACAATTCTCAAACATCGGCAGGCGATTCATCAACTCCCAGATTGGGCGAGTCATTACACCATTATCATTTGTCTGAGTAAGGAAGTCAATCTGTGCCTCCTTATCTTTCAAGATAACAGCATTGAGCCAATAGTTGGAAACTGTATTTGGAGAATCTACGAAGAACTCGATATCTGGTACATTCTTGAAGTACTCCTCATATTCAGCAGCAACCTTACGCTTGCTTGCTACATACTTGTCAATGTTCTCCAACTGGGCGCATCCCATAGCTGCATTGATATTTGGCATACGGTAGTTGTAACCAACATGGTCGTGACGGAACTCCCAACGATGTGGAATCTTCGCTTGTGTGGTGATATGCTTTGCGTATGCTCCCAACTCCTCATTATTGAAGAGCATCATACCACCGCCACCAGTAGTGATGGTCTTGTTGCCATTGAAGCTAATCGCACCAATCTTACCAAATGTACCTGTATGCTGTCCCTTGAATGTAGAACCAATACTCTCTGCAGCATCCTCTACAAGTTCGATATGCCACTCTTTACAGATAGCTGCAATCTCATCAATGCGGACAGGATGACCGAATGAGTGCATAGGAACACATGCCTTAACTCGACGACCAGTATTCTTGTTATAACAAGCCAAGTCGTCCTCTTCAAAAGCGAAATCCTTGCTTTCTGGAAGTTCTCCCTTGCGAGAGTTCTTGCGAACCTCAGCATTCTTCTCAAGCCATGCCTTCAAAGAATCTGGAGAAAGACCCATTGTTGAACGGTCAACATCAATGAATACGGCATGAGCTCCAATATAGCTCAATGCATTACAGGTTGCAATGAAAGTAAGAGCCTGAGTCAATACTTCATCATCTCGCTTTACACCGACGAGTAACAAACTCATGTGAAGGGCATTGGTACCACTTACACAAACCACAGCCTTCTTGGCACCTGTGTATTTTGCCATATCCTCCTCAAAGCGATCAACAAACTTACCTACGGATGAAACGAAGGTTGTGTCGATACACTCGTTGAGGTATTTCTTTTCATTACCTGCAAAAACAGGGACAGCCAGAGGAGTAAACTCCTGGTTGCCATAAACTGACTTGATAAAGTCTATTGTTTTCTTAAAATCTGCCATTTTATTGAAAATTACATTTTTTGATCCAAGTTCTTACCTTTTTCCTCATGCTCGAAGTTAGGTATAAACTTCTTGATTGATGTCACGATTTCAGCCTTGGTGAAGTCTGGCTCTGCAAAGATACCCTCCAACTCATTAAAGAACTGGTTAATCTCTGGCATCGGGCGACGGGTTGTCTCCTCTACTACACCGAGTGCTGAGAATCGAGTCATGTTGATTCTCTCACCAGGAACATAGAATTCCTCGTAAGCTTTCTCGCCAGTAGTATCACTCTTGAAGTAAACAACAGGATAGTTGTCACTCTCGTAATCCATATCTGCAGCATACTTCTTTGCCTCTGGATCATTCTTGCACTCCACCTTCTTGAAGCCTTCTGCCTTTACGAAGTCATCGCAGATAGATGAGAAGGTAAGCATCTGCTCCTCACCCAGCTTAGGGAAGAACACCTCACCGCCATTACCAAGGATACAAGCCAACATACAAATCTGACCAGACTCCTCAGGAGATACAAAATAACGCTTCACATCAGAAGGGGCAGCCAATGGCTGCTTTTTCTGTAAACGATGAATCCAACCATCTGGCAAGGAACCGTTAGAGAAAGCTACATTGGCAAAACGAGCTGTGGTTACTTTGAAGTGCTCATTATAAGCCATCACCAGGTCTTCCATAATACGCTTGCTGGCACCCATGATATTAACTGGATTAGCAGCCTTATCTGTAGATACGCAGAAGAAATGCTTTGGTGGGTACACGCAAAGCAAATCCATCAGTTTCTTTGCCTTGATGTCATTATTCTCGATGAGTGCCTGAACACTATACTTATCTTTCTCTGAACGTACATGCTTATGGGCAGAGAAATTGGCTACAATGTCAAAGCCTTTCTCCTCACGGAAAATACGTTCGAAGATTGGGTCTGCAAAGTTGAGGGTGTAGCAACGGAACTCGTCTGGCACGAAAAGTCCTTCTGTGCTTCGCACGTCACGAACCAATTCTGCCAATCCGTTCTCATTCAAGTCAACAACGACTACGCTCTGTGGTTCAAAGCGAAGTACTGCCTTAATGAATGAAGAACCGATGGAACCGGCTCCACCTATCACACAAACTTTCTTGCCTTTGATTTCAGCAGAAAGTTTCTCCTTGTTTGCCTCGATATCCTGAGCAAACATACTCTTTTCACGATGGGTCACATACTGACCAATGAATTTACTGAGATTAAACATGATATATATGTTTATTGTTTTATTTACTTTTTAAATTAAATATTGAATGAGGGAACGGCCGACACCCATCACATCAATGAACTGCTTTGGGTTATCGGGAGTTGACATAGGCCAGAAGCGGCTACCTACGCCGCCGGCCATGATTATGATTTGTATGTCGTGCATAAATCTTGTTCTTTTATATTAAAGATTTTATAAAATCATCCCGTCCTTCTTTACCATTAAAGAAGGCTCCACCTCTCATCTCGGTCTTCTCTCCTCAGGCGAGAAGAAGGAAACCGCCCTACTCGGTGCTCGGAACCGCTGCGCTATAAGGTTGGCGGACCATCAAAGGTCTACGCCATATTGTGCGGGATGGGACCGCCTTATAAGATTCTCACTTTAAGCAATCAATAAATTCTATTTGATAAAATATCTGCAATTGCGTCAACTTATAATAAGTCAGTACTTATAACTTTCAAATTAAATATTCATAAGATACTAGCTTTTCTATATTTGCGTTCTTTGATTTTTGCGACCTCACATATGAATGGATTAACATCACTATAATTTCCTTTTTTGTCTTCATTCACATTCATAATCAGACATATAGAACAATACTGTTTCTGCAAGCAAGAATTACATTTAGGAAAATCTTTATATTGCAGGTTTCTTAATTCCAATACTATAGGATTCTCATCCCATATTTCTTTCAAACTTTGTTTTTCAATATTTCCTAATTTGAGATTCTGCCATCCTTCACAAGGATAAACATCACCATTGTTCGAAACACACAATGAGCTCTTACATACAGGACATATTGGAGTTGAAGAATCTTTTTGCTTGTTTTTTATAGACTCTAATTCTGAATGATTCAAAACCTTTGTTTTTTCTATATTTTCAATCTCTTCAGCAGACAATCTACATGATAAATTACTAGAAGTTAAATCATAACTACCATAAAGTGAGTAATCATAATCAGCCTCTATATTCAATGATTTAGCAAATTCCAATACACCCTTATAATTACTTTTGTTTTGCTTCATAACCGGACAATTTATTTGAATCGGTATATTCCTTGCATGAAGCTGTTCGATTGAATGAAGTGTTTGTTTAAAGCTACCTTTCTTACGGGTTATAGAGTCATGGACACTCTCATCCATAGAATATAACGATGTTTGAATGCTTATCAAAGGATTTGATGCTATTAGATCTATCAATTCTTCTGATAACAATGTTAAATTTGAGAGCAAATTAACAGAGAAGTTATATCTACTGCACTCTAATAAAAAGCGTTTCAAATTCGGGTTTAATAATGGCTCACCACCACTAATCGTTATATTAAGAACATTCATACTACGACATTGAGAGAGAATTCTATCAAATATTTTCTCTGACATTATAGTACATTTATTCTTTTCTGGTATATAGCAATGAACACATCTTTCATTACAGCGACTCGAAATATCAACATGAACACGAGACAAGCTATATTTTGTTCCAAATGTCTCTTCGTATATTGTTTGACTAGTTTGTAACTGAGGAATATTCAACTCTAAAGCTTGTCTATTATTATATGAAAAATAATGCGATACGAAATCTGCAAAATCATGTTCAGCTCCCATAAAGATAAAACCTTTAGAATACAATTCTTTGTAAAACTCCAAGGCATCTCTACTTATCACAGCAACAGGAACAGCTGAATACAACTTGCTTAAACGAAGAATAACATCATCTAGCCTTTCTGGAATATCCTTAAGGTTAGCATAGAAAACCTTACCTGTATTAGACAATATTAATTCTCCTACTTTCTTGCAACTATGTGAAGCGGTATCGTATCCAAAATTACGATTATCTGTAAGATAACCATAAGAAGAATAAGAGCGAAATAATATATATGGCAATTTTTGAACTATCATAGCAATCAAATTGTGAGCGATAGTATAATAACTATCGCTCAGTTTTAACACAAAGCAATCAATTAATGCGTGCCGGAAGGTTTTCTTGTACAAGAAGGTCTTCCACATGGCTTTCTCTGACAATCAGCCATCATAATTGCACTTTGTGCTAGGAATGAAGGTTTTTCGTATTCCATATAAAGTTGATGTTTGTGGCCGCTCTATATCCACCATCCCTCGCTGAGTAGCCGTTGAGTACGAAGAGTGGTATTTTTGTTCCAAAAATCATAATATTACTCAATAGTAGAGCTTGTAATTCTATAACAATAAACAATACATGTATCATCCGTTCCACCACCAGTATCTCCTTGCATACCTAAGTTAAGGAAATATTCCTCAACTTCTTGGGCTATTGACTTACAGTCTGCTGTTCTATAAATCCAATAATCTTTTTGCTCAGAAACATTATGTTCACCAAACAAACGACGATTAATGTCATTTGTTATTCCCACATAATAATTTGAATAAACCGAAAATACTGTAAAGCCAAAATAAGACCTAATGTCTGCAATAATTTCTTTTTTTTTCATTTTTAATCCTTTCTTTAATTATTAATACTAATGCAAAAGTAGGGCTTAACATTGCAGAGTTGCTTCATTGTTACAACAACTTATTGTCCAACATTGAATTTTAGGATATTTTTAGCTCGGCATACAAGACTTTCCTTCAAATCTTGTGGTTCAAGTATCTCACAATTATCAGCATAAGACATCATTATCGTCTCGAACTCATAATTCGGAATCAAGTCCAGAGAGAAGATAGTATAATCTTCATGGCGTTCAACTATTCGCTGAGAATGATGAATAGGCTTGGTCTCTATATAAGAAGAGGTGGGTGGATACGCCTTGAAGACAATATGGCTGCAAGATTCATTGAACTTTAGTGATACTCCAACAATGTCCTTGAAACAAGCGTCAATATTTCCTTCATACGGTTCATAAGATTCTTTCTCTAATACCGTGTAATCGTCAATTCTATCCAATGGTATGACAACAAGCGGTATCTTGGCAGCTACAGCAGGCTCCCAACCTACCAAAAACCACCTATTATTATATTGGCGCAATTGATAAGGATGTACCAGACGTTCCCAAGCTTCACCAGTAAACTTATGATATTGAAGCGATACCACCTGATGACTCGCTATTGCTTCATACAATCGGGAAAAATAATTCAGTCCACGCAAATCTTCGTTCTGCGAGAAGCTAACGTATGATTGTTGACCATTATCTAAATTGAAAGTTGATTTCATCTGAGCAATAGTGGCTTCCAACCATTCGTGATTTGGCAAACCTCTGAATCGAGACAACATACTAATGGTATCAGAAAGTAATTCTGCCTCCTGCTGACTCATAGGAAGATTCTTAATGGAAAAGTTTGGATCAGAATAACGATAATAAACTTTATGACCTTCTCGCTTTGTTACCAAAGGAATAGCCCCGCCTGCCTTTCGTTGCATAAAGCTAATATCTGCACGAACTTGTCGCTCTGTAACGGAAGAACCATCATAATAAAAAAGCTCTTCATTACAGGCTTTTACCAGGTCATCGATAAAATATTTCTTTCTCCTATCACGAAAGCATCGGTCCAAAACCATATATCTGATATTGGCATTCTTTCCCTGAGCCATAAGCTAATTCTATTTAATTTTTGCGATTAATCTTTGTAAAATTCACAGGTGGAAGTATAACACTACCCAATCCAGCCTTTAATGCGATATTGGCAATATGCTCACGAACAAAAGGAAAAATGATGGCAGCACCATTAATTCTACCAAACTGTTCATTGTCTGATATTTGAGAATTACCAGTTCTCTTAAAAACTCCAACAAAAGATACCACTATCTTGTATTGCTCTTCATCTTTAAGCTTATTCGTTACAGTGGTAGTAAGCTTAACGTTTACAGTATCATCCCTTGAACCAACACCTGTTTCAAAAGATACTTCCTGCTCCGATTCACTAAAGTTTATTTTTCCTTTGCGGGTAAAACTAGATTCTGTGAGAAGAATACTCTCTACATTAAATCCAGATTGCTTGTCCTTAATATTGTCCATCATATTTAAGCTGCTTGTAATAAACTGTCATCAAATGACATTACGATTTCCTTATTATTTAACACGATTTTATCCTTATACTCGTTACTGGTATAATCCAAGTCAAGTGATTCTATTTCAACTGCAGTATAAGTATCATAGAATTCCGGTGGCATCGTATTAAAATCAACAGAATTCTCCTTATAAGTATCTACGTCCTCAGAAGATTCATTTATGGTGATGTGATCATCCAACCTCAAACCACCTTGGGCATAGTCTGAACCTTGAATACTCCAATCAATATGCTCTATTCCAACATAAGCATCTTCTGAGATAAAAGAAATATCCTCATAAGGGATTGCGTCGTAAGCACGTTCAAAGAAATCACATTCCCATATAGCAAACTCATCACTATCAAACACTACCTGTGGTAATACTTCAATCGTATGTAAGTTTGCCAATTGGTCATACTCATAATTGATTTTTACATTTTTGAAAGTTTTGACAAATTCCGTCAATTGTTCTTTCAAATAATCAAACGCTACCATATCTAAAATGTTTTAATATATTTCTAACATCCTGTGCTAACTCAATTGCTTGATTACTTTGTGTAGAAGTAATATCAACTTCTTCATAATCAGCTTTAGTTCTCAACTTTTTCAACTGACCTATTTTGTTAGCAAATTCCACGACTTTTTTCTTATCCATGATAGAAGTACAAGCCTGTGTCATTCGCTTACGAACATACCCAATCATAATTTCATGAGAGCCATGAAGCGTTGAATCAACATCATTCTTCATTTCATTCTCATTATTGATGCCAAACTTCTTATAACAAAGATGCTTCATGAGAAGAAGGCAACTATAATAAGCACTATGAGGAACTACTAAAAAATAGCATTTATCAGTATCGTTGTTAATATCCTCAGCAGCACTCATAAACAAGTCTGACTTATTTGTATATATGCTCATCATAAGCTAAATATTATACTTGTCCGAGATTTGGTGGCAAAGTTATCATTTAACATTGCAAACATACTTCATTCTTTAAAAAAATATATATGTTGAAAGCACCCTCAATGCAAGCTAAAGATACTTTTGCTCTTATATCACCAGTTTATTCAATACCGGTAAGAGCTTTTCTATCTTGCGGCACTTCACCTTATTATAATAGAAGTCTATATCATCGAGGAGGTCATAAGCCTGGTCTTCGGGCATATCACCACCATAGCCGCCAGCGACAATCGTAATAGCGGCTAGCTTGCGAGCATCTAAGTGGATACGGAAATCATACATGCTCCGAAGGATTACAGGAAGGGTATTGTATATGACGTTACAATAGTGCAGCAAGTCTTTGAAATCTTCTGATTCCGTCAAGTAAGCTTCCAGCATCTCTTCCTGATATTGGCGGAGAAGCAACAAGTACTTTTCCTTTCCTACCTTACCTTTTAAGTTTTGGGTCATCACCCAGAACAGGGCATGGGAGAGGACTATTTTATCATCGGAAGGATGGTAATAGAAGAGGTCATCTTCAGGGCGATTATTCTTAGCCCATTGTTCTTCTAGCTTACCGAGCATTTCCTTTCGAAAGGTATTTCTTTCTTCTTAATTCATTGGTATCTTAGTTTTTTAT
>OIYY01000539.1_pt1 | contig 26129 bp, 40 predicted proteins | sample 1588341 | NCBI WGS metagenome assembly OIYY01 (sample SAMN03283287) | human gut metagenome | biome: human-associated habitat; material: feces | host: Homo sapiens | place: Peru | collected 2012 | reverse complement strand
GTAAAGCCTTTATTTATATAGGTTAATAGACTATCAAGCCCCCCCCCTAATTAACTTATAGTTAACGTTTCTAAATGCTACTTTTTTCATTGGAAGGGCCTCCTTTCTTACATAATTTATAGTTTTTATACATAAATTATATCTATTTACCTTACGTATAAAATGATATCATAAGTAATTATATTTTGCAATAAGTATTTAAAAAATAAATAAACTTTCATAACATAGATCCTAGGCTCTATTGTGCCTCTTAAGACATTGGCTTAAGAGAAAAAAGAAAAGAGATACCTAAATTAATAGATATCTCTATATATTAAACTAGTTCTAAAATAACTTCTAGAGCAGAATCTCCTTTTCTTTCAGTCATCTTAATAATTCTAGTATAACCACCATTTCTATCTTTGTATCTAACTGCTAAATCATTAAATACTTTATCAACGGCTTTCTTATCATTATGTAAAAATGCAAGGGCAAGTCTTCTTGATACTAAAGTACCTTTTTTACCATAAGTTACCATTTTATCAAAACTCTTTCTAACTTCTTTAGCTCTAGTTTCAGTAGTAACTATTCTTTCATTTTCAATTAGTTGTTTAGTTAAAGTAGCTAACATACTTCTTCTATGTTTATTATCTCTACCTAATTTTCTATATGCCATAATTACCTCCTCTATTAATTTTCATCCTTAAATGTAAGACCCATGTCTTTAACTTTATCCATTACTTCTTTTAATGACTTCTTACCAAGATTTCTAATCTTCATCATTTCATTTTCAGTCTTATCAACTAAATCTCTTAAAGTAAGAATATTAGCTCTCTTTAAGCAATTATATGCTCTTACAGAGAAGTCTAAATCATCAATAGAAGTTTCTAATATCTTAACAGCAGGGTCTTCACTCTTAGATATCATAAGTCCTGTTTCATCTGCAATTGAGTTAAGTTCAGTTAATACTTCAAAATGCTCAATTAAGATTCTAGCAGCTAGTGCTAAAGCTTCTTCTGGAGTAATTGAACCATTAGTCCATACTTCAAGAATTAATTTATCATAATTATTATTTTGACCTACTCTAGCATTTTCTACTTCATAGTTAATTCTTTCAATAGGAGAATATAAACTATCAATAGCAATTGCTCCTACTTTAGTCTTATTATTTTGAGCAAGTATCTTCTTATTATCTTCTGCTACTATATAGCCTCTTCCTGATCCAATAGTCATTTCCATGTTTAATTTTCCACCTTCAACAAGTGTAGCAATAACATGATCAGGATTTAATATCTCTATATCAGCATCAGCTTCGATATCACCAGCAGTAACTACTCCTGGGGTATCCTTTTTAAGTCTTAATATTTTATCAGTATCTTTAGAATGATTCTTAATTACTACTCCCTTTAAATTTAATACAATAGCAGTAACATCTTCAATAACTCCATCAATTTTTTGAAATTCGTGAGCTACTCCATCTATTTTAACTGAAGTTATAGCATCACCAGGAAGTGATGATAACATAACTCTTCTAAGTGCATTACCTAAAGTTGTTCCAAATCCTCTTTCTAGTGGTTCAAGTTCAAATTTACCATAGAAAGAATCTTTTACATATTCTTTTACCTTATAATCAGGTTTTTCAAATTTTAACATTAGACACGCTTCCTTTCTTATTATCCACGTCTTCTTTTTGGTGGACGACAACCATTATGTGGAATTGGTGTTACATCAGTTATTGATTCTATTTCTAATCCAGCAGTTTGTAAAGATCTAATTGCAGCTTCTCTACCAGAGCCTAAACCTTTAACTTCAACTTTTACTTTCTTCATACCAGCTGCTACTGCATCTCTTCCAGCAGCTTCAGCAGACATACCAGCAGCAAATGGAGTAGATTTCTTACTACCTTTTACTCCTTGTTTTCCAGAAGAAGCCCAGCTTACAACATTTCCTTCTAAGTCAGTAATAGTTACGATTGTGTTGTTGAATGTTGAATGAATATGAGCTACACCAGCAGGAATATTCTTTTTAGTTTTTCTTTTTCTTGAATTATATTTTCCCATATTTTCCTCCTAATTATTTTTTCTTATTAGCAACAACTTTTCCTTTACCTTTACGAGTTCTAGCATTTCTATTAGTTCTTTGTCCTCTTACTGGTAAATTCTTTTTATGTCTTGTACCTTGATAAGAATTAATTTCCATCTTAGTTTTAATATTTAAGTTAATTTCTCTTCTTAAATCACCTTCGGTTAAGTATTTATCTACTTCTTTTCTGATTCTAGAAAGTTCATCATCAGTTAAATCCTTAGCCTTTTTATTTAAGTCAACTTTAGCATCATTAAGAATTGTTTTAGATAATTGTCTTCCAATACCATAAATGTATGTAAGAGATATCTCAATTCTTTTATCGTTAGGTATATCTACACCTTTAATTCTTGCCATATTATTATTTCCTCCCTATTAACCTTGTTTTTGTTTGTGTTTTGGATTTTCACAAATAACCATTACTTTACCTTTTCTTTTAATAATTTTACATTTGTCGCATATTTTCTTTACGGATGCTCTTACTTTCATTATTCATCCCTCCTATTTCTTATTATATACAATACGCCCTTGTGTTAGATCGTATGGTGACATAGCTAAAACCACAGTATCACCTGGTAAGATACGTATGTTGTTCATGCGCATTTTACCAGAAACATGGGCAACTACTATGTGGCCTCCATCAAGTTCAACTTTGAATTTTCCTTGAGGTAAATTATCAAGTACTTTTCCTTCTACTTCGATTAACTCTTCTCTACTCACATTTATCATCTCCTGTTAGTATTTCATAACCATCGTCAGTAACAATAATTGTATGTTCAAAATGAGCTGATGGTTTGTTATCACCTGTAACTATTGTCCAATCATCATCAAGTAAGTATACTTTAGCAGTACCTAAATTAAGCATAGGTTCTACGGCAATAGTCATTCCTTTTTTTAAAATTATTCCAGTACCTGCCTTTCCATAGTTAGGTACTTCCGGATCCTCATGCAAGTGTGATCCAATACCATGACCTACTAGTTCTTTAACAACTCCTAGTTTATGCTTTTTAGCATATTCTTCAATAGCATTAGATACATCTCCAAGATGAACTCCATCTTTAACTTTACTTAATCCTTCATATAAAGCCTTCTCAGTATGAGTAAGTAAATATTCTTTCTCTTTTGATACAGTTCCTACTCTATAACTCCAAGCAGAATCACCATGATATCCTTTGTAGCAGGCACATATATCTAAAGTAACAATATCACCATTCTTAAGTTTTCTCTTTCCCGGTATACCATGTACTACTTCTTCATTAACTGAAATACATATACTCGCAGGATAACCTTCATATCCTAAACATGATGGGGTAGCATCTCTACTTATGATATAATCATGAGCTAGTTTATCTAACTCACCAGTAGTAATACCAGGTTTAATATAAGGTTTCAAATACTGATGAGTATCATAAACAATTCTTCCTGCCACTCTCATTAAGGATAATTCATAATCACTTTTAATAGTTATCATTTTATTACCTTCTCTACTTCTTCAAAAACTTCATCTGAACTTTTATCATTAACATTAATTTTAACTAAATTATTCTTCTTCTCATAATAGTTCACTAGTGGAAAAGTCTCTTCCATATAAGTATCAAATCTATGTTTAAAAGTCTCTTCCGTATCATCACTTCTTGATTTCAAAGGACCACCACAGTTATCACATATTCCCTCTCTAACTGGAGATAAATCTTTATCTTCTAAGTTATAAGAAAGTTCACATCTAGGACATACTAATCTAGATAATGCTCTTTTCATTGCAGTATCTTTATCAATATCTAGGAATATTACCTTACCTAAATCAAACTCTAGTTCCTCAAGTAATTTATCATAGACAACTGCCTGATTAACATTTCTAGGATAACCATCTAAAATATAGCCTTTTTTACAATCTTTATTTGATAATCTCTTTTTTAATAATTTAGTTATTACTTCATCTGAAACAAATTCTCCCTTAGCCATAGCATCTTTTATTTCAAGACCAAGCTTAGTAGAGTTCTTTATTTCATCTCTTAAAAGGTCACCAGTGGATATATGAGGAATATTATATTTTTCACAGATTCTCGCAGATACTGTTCCCTTACCCGCAGCAGGTGGGGCAATAAATATAATATTCTTCATTATCTAGCTCCTTTATAATTTCTATTAATTAAACTACTTTCTAATTGTTTACAAGTTTCAATAGCAACTCCTACCACAATAAGTACTCCAGTACCACCAATACTAACTGATGCTGGAAGTCCAGTAGATATAAAACTACTGAATACTATTGGAAGTCCTGCTATTGCAGCAATAAATGTTGAACCTAAGAAAGTAATTCTATAAAGTATTTTCTTAATATACTTCTCAGTTTCTACTCCAGGTCTAATACCAGGAATATATCCACCACTCTTATTTAAGTTCTTAGCAAGTTCTTTTGGATTAATTTGCATATTAGTATAGAAATAACCAAATACAAATATTAATATTATATAAAGTACAAATCCTGTTGGAGTAGTATAATTTATATAATTAGTTACAAACTTAGTAAATCCAGAATCACTACCTAAGATACCACCAATAAAAGTAGGTATTGATAATATTACTGATGCAAAGATTACAGGCATTACACCAGCAGAATTTAATTTAAATGGAATATAACTTTGTTTTTGACCATAAGCAGAAGTTGTTCTATTAGAATATTGTATTGGTATTCTTCTTTCCGAAGACTCCTCAAATATAACTCCTACTACTATCAATAGATATACAAGTACAAAGATTATAAATCCTACTATTCCCATAGCTAATGAGCCAGTATGATTTAATATTAATGTTTTAAATGTATCAATAAACATCTTTGGTACTGTAGATATAATACCAGCCATAATGATTAATGATATACCATTCCCCATACCTTTTTGAGTTATTTGATCACCAAGCCATAATAGGAATGCTGTACCACCAGTTAATAATAAAGCTATTTTTAAGTATTCTACTGTACCAGCACCTTTTACAAAGGTAAATGCCATTGCAAAGCCTTGTAAAAAGGCAAGTACGATACCAATATATCTATTAATTTGATTTATCTTTTGTCTTCCTTGTTCTCCACTATCTTTAAGTTCAGTGAAGTAAGGAATAATATCCATTTGTAATATTCCCGTAATGATACTAGCGGAAATATAAGGCATAACACCTAGAGCAAATATTGAAAAGTTCTTAAGTGCTCCTCCACCAATAGCATTAATTAATTCCCATAATCCTAAATTAGATATTGCACCCTCAGTACCTGGAACAGGAATTGTTGTTCCAACAGCGAATATTAGTAGTCCAAATAAGGTAAAACCAATTCTTTTCCTAATATCTTTATTTTTAGGACTAAAGATTAATTTTAGATTCTTAAACATCTAAATCACCTCAGTTTTTCCACCAATATTTTCTATCTTCTCTTTAGCAGTCTTAGAGAAATTATTTGCTTTAACAGTTAATTTCTTAGTTAAATCACCATTTCCTAAAACTTTAACTCCATCTAACTCTTTCTTTATTAATCCTACTTCTTTAAGTAAAGCAAGATCTACTACTGTACCATCTTCAAATCTATTTAAATCTGATACATTTACAGTACTATATACTGTTCTAAACTCATAATTGTTGAATCCTCTTTTTGATAATCTTCTGAATAATGGTAATTGTCCACCTTCAAATCCAGGTCTTACTCCACCGCCACTTCTAGCGTTTTGTCCTTTTTCACCTTTACCTGAAGTTTTACCAGTACCAGAACCAGGTCCATGACCAATTCTTTTTCTAGCTTTAGTAGAACCTTCTACTGCTTTTAATTCATGTAATTTCATTATCTTATTTCCTCCACATTCTTATCTCTTAAGTAAGCAACGTGAGCAAGAGATTTTTGTCCCTTTAAAGCATTTAGAGTAGCTCTAGCAGCATTAATCTTAGTACTAGATCCTTGACTCTTAGATAATACATCTTTAACACCAGCAAGTTCAAGTACATCTCTAACTGGTCCTCCAGCTTTAACTCCAGTACCTTCTTTAGCAGGTTTAAGCATTACCTTACATGCCCCTTCTTTTACTATAATATCATGAGATATAGTTCTATTATCAACAAGATCAACTTTAATTAAATTCTTACTAGCAGCTTGTGTAGCTTTCTTAACTGCATCTGGCATTTCATGAGCTTTACCAGTACCAAGACCTACTAGTCCTTTTCTATTTCCTACTACTACAGTAGCAGCAAATCTAAATTGTCTACCACCTTTAACAACTTTAGTTACTCTTCTTATTTCAATAACCTTATCCTCTAAGTCAGATTTAGGTTTAGAAGGTCTATTATTGTTTCTAGGTCTTTTCTTATCAAACTTACGAGTTTTATTTACTTCAGCTTTACTTACTTCTTTAGTAGTTTCAGTAACTTCAGTCTTTTTATTTTCTTCGTTCATTTACTTTTCCTCCTAATGATCTAGAATTCTAAGCCATTTTCACGTGCAGCTTCTGCTAAAGCTTGAACACGTCCATGATAAAGATATCCTCCTCTATCAAATACAACGGCATTTATTTTTGCTTTCTTAGCTCTTTTTGCAACTTCAGCTCCAATTACTTTAGCAGCTTCTATGTTACCACCATTTTTAAGATTTAATTCTTTTTCTAATGATGATGCACTAACTAAAGTAACACCCTTAACATCGTCAATGATTTGAGCTTCAATATTTGCATTAGATCTGAACACACAAAGTCTAGGTCTTTCACTAGTACCAGACAAATTCTCTCTGATTCTTGTGTGTCTAACTTTTCTCATTTCATTTCTTGAAACTTTCTTAATCATACTTAAGTCTCCTCCTATTTATTATTTAGAAGCTTTCTTTCCTTCTTTACGACGAATTTGTTCACCTTTGTATTTAATACCTTTACCTTTATATGGTTCTGGACTTCTTACTTTTCTTATATTAGCGGCAAATTCACCAACTTTTACTTTATCGATTCCTGATATTTCGATTTCAGTATTACTTATTTGAGTTACAGATAGACCATTAGGTACTTCCATAACTACTGGATGAGAATATCCTGCTGATATAGTAAGCTTATTGCCACTAGCATTAAACTTATAACCAACACCAACGATTTCTAATCCTTTCTTATAACCATTACTAACGCCTTCAATCATATTCTTAATATTAGCATTAGTAGTACCATGCATAGCATGAGTAAATTTATCATCTTTAAGTGGTTCAACTACTATAGTATTATCAACTACTTTAACACTAATGTTCTTTACTAAGTCTAAAGTAAGTTCTCCCTTAGGTCCTTTAACAGTAACAACATTATTTTCTACATTAACATTAATATTTTCAGGTATAGTTAAAGTTCTTTTACCAATACGGCTCATTCTTTCACCTTACCATACATAAGCTATTACTTCTCCACCTAAGGAATTCTTTCTAGCTTCTTTATCAGTCATAATTCCTTTAGATGTAGAGATTATTGCTATACCAAGACCATTAAGTACAGTAGGAAGCTCATCAGCACCAGCATATACTCTTAGACCAGGTTTAGAAATTCTCTTAAGTCCAGTAATAACTCTTTCTTTATTTTTATATTTTAATGTTAATGTCATCATTCTATTAGCAGTTTCGCCTTCAATTTTATAATCCTCTATAAATCCTTCATTCTTTAGAATTTTAGCAATTTCTTCTTTCATATTAGATGCTGGGATTTCACAAGAGGCACTTCTATTTTGATTAGCATTACGTATTCTTGTAAGCATATCTGCGATTGGATCTGTCATTCTTAATCCCTCCTTCTTTTAATTTCAAGTCTACCAACTTGATTTCTTTACACCAGGTATTTGACCTTTATAAGCAAGTTCTCTAAAACAAATACGGCAAATTCCATATTTCTTAAGAACTGCATGAGGTCTTCCACAAATTTTACATCTAGTGTATTTTCTAACCTTAAATTTAGGTTCTCTTTCTGATTTAACAATCATTGATTTTCTTGCCATCTTAGTCTCCTCTTCTTTATTTCCTAAAAGGAACTCCAAGTTCTTTTAATAAATCAAATGCTTCTTCATTAGTTTTAGCAGTAGTAACTAATACTACATCCATACCTCTAACTTTTTCTACTTCATCAAAATTAATTTCTGGGAAGATGATTTGTTCTTTAATACCGATTGTATAATTTCCTCTTCCATCAAAACTTTTTGGAGAAAGTCCTCTAAAATCTCTAACTCTAGGTAAAGAGATAGATATTAACTTATCTAAGAAAGTATACATTTTTTCTCCTCTTAGAGTAACTTTACAACCAATCTTGTGTCCTTCTCTTACTTTAAATGAAGCTATTGATTTTTTAGCGGTAGTTTCTACAGCTTTAAGTCCTGTAATTTTTTCTAATTCATTTACAGCATTTTCTAGATTTTTTGAATTAACAGTAGCATCTCCTACTCCCATATTAACAACTATCTTCTCTAGTTTAGGAACTAACATAGGTGTAGAATAATTATACTTTTCTGTTAAACTTGGAACAACTTCTTTAATATATTTTTCTCTTAGGCGGTTCATTCTAGCTCGCCCTCCTTCCAAATCTCTAAATTATATTAGGATGTTCTCTCCTATAATAATTAATCTATTTTTTCATTAGACTTTTTAGATATTCTAATCTTCTTGCCTTTACTATCTTTGTCTATTTTTACCTTAGTAGGTTTCTTTGTCTTAGGATCTACTAACATTACATTAGATACATGTATAGGTGCTTCAGTTTCGATTATTTCACCATTACCATTATTGTTTTTAGGTTTTAAATGTTTCTTAACAATGTTAACACCTTCAACGATAACTCTAGAATCTAAGATCTTAGTAATTTTTCCTTCCTTACCTTTATTTGAACCAGAAACTACTACTACTTTATCACCAGTTTTTAGTTTCATATTATATCCTCCTTACATCCTATAACACGTCTTTAGCTAAACTTACAATCTTAGTAAATTCTTTATCTCTAAGTTCACGTGCTACTGGACCTAAAATACGTGTACCTACTGGACTCTTATCATCTTTAATAATAACACATGCGTTATCATCAAATCTAATATAACTTCCGTCGTCTCTTCTAACTCCTCTTTTAGTTCTTACTATAACGGCTTTTACTACTTTACCGGCTTTTATAGTACCATTAGGAGTAGCTTTCTTAACTGTACATACAACTATATCTCCAATATTACCTGTTTTTACTTTACTTCCACCTAGAACTCTGATTACTAATACTTCACGAGCTCCACAGTTATCCGCTACTTTTAAGCGGGTTTCTTGTTGTACCATATTATTTCCTCCTTCCGAGCTAAAGAGCTTATAGAATAACAGCTTTCTCTATTACTTCTACTAGTTCATATCTCTTTGTTTTAGATAATGGTCTAGTTTGGGCTAAGCGAACTTTATCTCCAACATGTGCCATATTATTTTCATCGTGAGCAGCATATTTCTTTGAATATTTAACTCTTTTTCCATATAATGGATGTTTCTTGTAAGTTTCAACTTTAACTGTAATAGTCTTATCAGCTTTATCTGAAACAACTACACCGATTAATTCTTTTCTTTCTTTCATAACTTACACCTCACTTACCCTTCTCTTCTCTCATTAAGAATAGTGTTAATTCTAGCTACTTCTTTTCTTAATTCATGTATTCTAGAAGGTTTTTCTAGCATACCAGTAGCCTTTTGCATTCTTAAATTGAAAAGTTCTTCTTTACATTCTGCGATTTTCTTATTTAAATCTTCTGTGGTTAATTTTCTAAGTTCATTAGTTTTCATTTATTTCACCACTTTCTTCTTTCTTTACAAACTTACATTTGATAGGTAATTTATGTGAAGCAAGTCTTAATGCTTCTCTAGCAGTAGCTTCATCTACACCGCCTATTTCAAACATAATTTTACCCTCTTTAACAACTGCAACCCATACTTCTGGATTACCTTTACCTTTACCTTGTCTAGTTTCTAGAGGTTTCTTAGTAAGTGATAAGTTAGGGAATATATTAATCCAAACTTTACCACCTCTCTTCATATATCTAGTCATAGCTATTCTGGCTGCTTCGATTTGATTAGATGTAATCCAAGCTCCTTCTTTAGCCATTAAACCATATTCTCCAAAATGAAGTTCAGTATTTCCTTTACTCTTTCCTTCGTAAGGTAAACGGAAAGTTTTTCTATGTTTAGTTCTTTTTGGCATCAACATGAGAATTACCTCCCTTATCTAGTATTTCACCTTTATAGATCCATACTTTAACACCGATTTTTCCATAAGTAGTATCTGCTTCACTAGTAGCATAATCGATATCAGCTCTTATAGTATGTAGAGGAATAGTTCCTTCAGAATATCCTTCACCACGAGCAATATCAGCTCCTCCTAGTCTTCCTGATACTAATGTTTTAATTCCTTTTGCTCCAGCTTTCATAGTGTTTCTAATAGCTTTCTTTTGAGCTACTCTAAATGAAACACGGTTTTCAATATTATGAGCAATTGTATCTGCAACTATTTGTGCAACCATATCTGGGTTCTTTATTTCAACAACAGATATTTGAATGTCTTCTTTAACTAGTTTTGAAACTTCTTTCTTTACCTTTTCAATTTCAGTACCACTTTGACCAATTATTAATCCTGGTTTAGCAGCATAGATAAAGACTTCATTTCTCTTAGGATTTCTTTCAATAACGATTTTAGAAATACCAGCATTTTCGAATTTCTTATTTAAATATTTACGAATTTTATAATCGTTAGTTAAATATTTAGAAAAGTCTTTTTCAGCATACCATTTTGATTCCCAATCTTTATTGATACCAATTCTAAGTCCTGTTGGACTGACTTTTTGTCCCATTAAACGCTCCTCCTCACTTATTTCTCAGCCACTATTATAGTAATGTGACTTGTCTTATGATCGTTTCTTCCTGTACGACCTCTTGAATCAAATTTAATTCTTTTAATTACTAATGCTTCATCAACGAAACATGTCTTAACATAAAGATTTTCTTCCTTCATGCCAAAGTTATTAACAGCATTTGCTGTAGCACTTTCTAATACTTTAGAAATAACTCTAGATGCTCTTTGAGGTTGGTTAGCAAGAATAGCTCTTGCTTCTTCAACACTCTTACCTCTTATTAAATCAATAATAAGTCTAGTCTTTCTAGGAGATATTCTAACTGTTTTTGCTACTGCTTTAGCTTCAGTTCTTTCCATTTTTGTCCTCCTTTAGAAAATTATTTCTTTTCTGATCCGTGTCCACCAAATTTTCTTGTTAGAGAAAATTCACCTAATTTGTGTCCAACCATATCTTCTGTAACATAAACTGGAATAAATTCTTTTCCGTTATGTACTGCAAAAGTATGACCAATAAATTCAGGATAGATTGTTGAACGACGAGACCAAGTTTTAATAACTTCCTTCTTACCAGATTCGTTTAATGCTCTTACTCTTTTTAATAATCTTTCAAAGACATAAGGTCCTTTTTTAATACTTCTAGCCATTTAAATCTTCCTTTCTTTATTTCTTACGTCTAGACACGATATATTTATCTGACGCTTTCTTATTCTTTCTAGTCTTATATCCTAGAGCTGGTTTACCCCAAGGAGTCATTGGTCCTGATCTACCAATTGGAGCTCTACCTTCACCACCACCATGTGGGTGATCATTAGGGTTCATAACAGAACCACGTACTGTAGGTCTGAATCCTTTATGTCTAGTTCTTCCTGCTTTACCAATCTTAACTAGAGAGTAGTCTTCATTTCCTACTACACCGATAGTAGCTCTACAAGTACCTAAAATCTTTCTTGTTTCACCACTACTTAATCTTATTAATACATATTTATCTTCTCTACCAAGTATTTGAGCACTTGTTCCAGCACTTCTTGCTAAAGCTGCACCCTTACCAGGTTTTAATTCGATATTATGAATAACAGTACCTACTGGAATGTTCATTATAGGAAGTGCATTTCCTACTTTAATATCAACATTTTCACCAGATTCTACTACTGTACCTACTGTTAATCCTTTAGGAGCAATAATATAAGCTTTTTCACCATCTTTATAAGTGATTAATGCTATATTAGCACTTCTATTTGGATCGTATTCAATAGCAGATACAAGAGCTGTTACTCCATCTTTTCTTCTCTTAAAGTCGATTAATCTGTATTTTCTTTTTACTCCGCCACCTCTGTGTCTAACAGTAATTTTACCTTGATTATTTCTACCATTAGTCTTTTTCTTAGTAACTGTTAAACTTTTTTCAGGAGTAGTCTTAGTAATTTCTTCACTAGTTAGTACAGATCTTTGTCTTGTACCAGCAGTCATTGGTTTATAAACTCTTATTGCCATTATATTTCCTCCTTACTAGTCGAAACTAATAGTATCGCCTTTCTTTAAAGTTACAACGGCTTTTTTATATTTACTAGTCATACCAGTATATTTACCAACTCTCTTCTTTTTAGGATGAGAATTTGTAACATTTACAGCCATTACTTTAACATTAAATTTCTTTTCAATAGCTTGTTTTATTTCTGTCTTATTAGCAGTATTAGCTACTTTGAAAGCATATTTGCCTTCAGCTTCCATTCCTGCTGATTTTTCAGTAATAATTGGTGCTAAGATTATATCTAAATAACTATTCATTATTTAAGCACCTCCTCTAAAGCAGTTAATGCTTCTTCTTCAATAAGTAAGTTATCAGATGATACTAAATCATAAGTATTAACTTCATTAGGCATTACTACCTTAACATTAGCTAAGTTTCTAGCGGCTAAACATACATTATCAGTAAGTTCTTTAACACATACTAGAACTTTATGATTAGTTAATCCTAAAACTTCTAATAAATTAGTCATTTCTTTAGTCTTATTAGTATCGAATTTAATAGTATCTACTACTACTAATTCTTTATCTAATACTTTGTAAGATAATGCACTCTTAAGTGCTAATCTCTTTTCTTTCTTATTCATTTTCTTTGAATAATCTCTTGGTACTGGTCCAAATGCTATACCACCATGACGGTATTGAGTAGCTCTGATACTACCTTGTCTTGCATTACCAGTTCCTTTTTGTCTGTATGGCTTTCTTCCACCACCAGATACTTCTGCTCTTGTCTTAACACTAGCAGTTCCTTGTCTTGCTCCTGCCATTGCAGCTACTATTGCGTCTTTAATAACTGCATCGTTAGGTTCAATGTTAAATATGTTATCTTCTAATTTTATATCCTTTACCTTTTCGCCTTTTAGACTTAAAACATCTATTTTCTTAGACATAATTTCCTCCTTTATCATCACAAACAACTTTTAATATTTTTATAGTACTAACTATTCAGCAGTTTCTTGTGATTCTTCTGTGCTAGCTTCTTCAGCAGCTAATTCTTCGTTAATAGTTTCCATAGTTTCTTCAACTACTTCTTCAGAAGTCTTGCCTTCTTCATAAACGATTAATTCTACTGGCTCATTAACATTATCACCAGTCTTAACTGAAGTTCTAACAAGTACTAAAGAGTTTTTAGGTCCAGGAACGCTTCCCTTAATTAAGATAACATTATTTTCTAGGTCAACACTAATAACTTCAAGATTTTGAATAGTTACTTGTTCATGACCCATATGTCCAGGTAATTTCTTTCCTGGTAAAACTCTCATAGGTAATAGTGTACCCATTGATCCTACTCCTCTATGGTATTGAGATCCATGAGTCATAGGTCCTCTACTTTGATTGTGTCTTTTAATAACACCTTGAAAACCTTTACCTTTAGAAGTGCCGGTAACGTCTACCATTTCTCCTGCAGCAAAAGTATCAGCCTTAAGAACATCTCCTAAAGCATACTCACTAACACTTGCACCTCTAATTTCCTTCAAGAAGCGCTTAGGGGTAGTATTAGCTTTTTTTAGATGACCTGTTTCTGGTTTATTACTTCTAGAAACTTTTTTCTCTACTGTAGCAAGTTGTATAGCATCATATCCATCAGATTCTTTAGTCTTGATTTGAGATACAACGTTATCTTCAACTTCAATAACAGTTACAGGAATAAGTTTTCCATCAGCAGTAAATACTTCAGTCATCCCTTTTTTTCTTCCTAAGATTCCTTTCATTTTTTCCTCCTATATTATTTTTTAATTTGTATATCAACACCACTAGGTAAATCTAAATGAGCAAGTGCTTCAATAGTTTCTTTACTTGGGTTATTGATGTCGATTAGTCTCTTGTGAGTTCTCTTTTCAAATTGTTCTCTTGAATCCTTGTACTTATGTACCGCTCTTAAAATTGTTATTTTTTCAATTTCAGTTGGTAATGGTACAGGACCAGATACCTCACCACCAGTTCTCTTAACTGTAGCTACTATTTTAGCAGCTGCATTATCAAGAACTCTATGGTCGTAAGATTTTAATTTGATTCTCACTACTTCTTTTGCCATAGTTGTCCTCCCTTCGTCTATATCTTGTATAGGCATAGCTCCGAACGAATTACCTGATATACCTTTATTTTATTTGACAACTTAACCTGGTGTATCAGCAACTTCGCACATCTAAGCCAGTCACACTTCTACAATTATACCCTATAATTCTATTAAAATCAAGTAAAAAAAGAACATTTTTTTAACTTTTTTGACATTTCGCTTTACATTTTAATTAAATAGCTTATTTTTAACCATAAAATAGCCCAAATATTCCTATTTTATAAGGACTAAATAAACACATCTCTCTTATATATAATAGATACGAAGTATTTACTTTTAGACTACTCTAGGCTAAAAGTAACACTAATAAGACTTGCATAGTAAGGCTTATAGTGCATAGAAAAAAGATAAGCAATATCACTATCACTTATCTAATCACTATATTTACTATCAATACCAAAATATTCCTCAAGAGATAACCAGTTACCATTATTATATAAAGTCTTAGCCAGTTCTTTACCAACATATCTAATATGCCAAGGTTCATAAGTATAACCCGTAACACTATCTTTACCTTCTGGATATCTAATAATAAAACCATACTTCCAGCAGTTATCCTTAAGCCAATTACTCTCATTAGTACCCGCAAAAGAAATATCTACTGTATTCAAATCAATAGTAAGACCAGTCTGATGATCTGAGTATCCCGCTCTTGAAGAATAAGTATCTGCTTTCTCCTTACCATCCATTCTTACATAATTATCATATATATATTTTTGATCACTGTAAGATCTATATCCAGAAGAAGCATATATATTAAGACCCAGTACTGAACTATCACTCTTAAGTTCATTAAAAGCATCTCTTACATAATCTACTACTTTAATATAACCATTTATCTTAACCAAATTATTAGGAACAAAGTTACTAGGCAAAGAATAAGACTTATTAGCAATAATAACATCATCTATATAAGTAATACCATAATAATTCTTTATTGTATTACCCTTCTTAGTCTTACTAATCTTAACATTACTATTTTCTTTTACCACAAGTTTAAATTCTTTACTTGAAGTATTCCCACTAGAATCAGAAGCTGTGCATTTAAGATTATAAGTACCCACTTTCTCACTATCATACTCCCCCTCTATTTTAGGAGTAATCTCTTCCATACTATTATCACTTACAGTAACATTCTCTAAGAAGTTAGGTACCTTCTCATAAGCCAGCATTTCATAATCTTTTACCCCTTCAATAACTGGAGCCTTACTATCCTCTACTACCAAAGTAATATTCTTCTTCTCATTATCATACATAAAACTGCCATAATAAATACCCGGTTTATATATCTTATTATCTTCACTTTCAATACCAGTCCATTCTATTTCTATATCAGAATCAGTATTCTTATATAAATAATCATTAACTACTGGTAATGTACTACCTACTTCAATAGTAATCTTATCTTTATACTTAAAAATATCTTTAACATTCTTCTTATTTATAAATAAGAAAATGCTAACTCCTATTACAATAAGTAGTAATATACTACCAATTATAATAACAAATTTCTTTTTATTTATTTTCTTCCTCTTTGACATATTTTCTCCTTAATTTCTTATAACAAGGTCTACATACTGAATCATATTCAGCATCAATACCATCTATAGATACTTGTTCTCCAGTAAATACTGGTATTAATTCATTATCTATTCTATTTAATCTTAAATTATATGTAGCTTTATCACCACATTTACATACTGCTTTTAATTCTTCAAAAGCATCTGCTACCTCAAATAATCTCTTACTACCAGGGAACATATTTGAAAAAGCATCCGCTCTTAGTCCATAACATAATACAGGTATATCATAATTATCTACAACATCAGTAAGTTCATCTACTTGTTTAGGTGTTAAAAACTGGGCCTCATCAACAATTATACAGTCCAAGTTATGATTAATCATATGACATCCTATTAGATCATATACATTAACACCTGCTCCTACTACATAGTCAGTATCAAGTTCAGCTCCTGATCTACTTTGAATCTTACTGCCAGCCTTTGTATCATCTCCTGGCTTCATAATAAGTACATTTAAATCTTTCTCTTTATAATTATAATAAGTCTTAATAATATCCGTAGTCTTACCACACTTCATTGCCCCAAATTTAAAATATAACTTTGCCATAATAATTACTCCTTACTTCTTAGCCCTTGGATGAGCCATTTCATATACTTTTCTTATTTGCTCATTAGTAACATGAGTATATATACTCGTCGTATTAAGTGATTCGTGTCCTAATAATTCTTTAACAGTCATTAAGTCTGAACCATCCTCTAACATATCGGTAGCAAAAGTATGTCTAAAAGTATGAGGACTTATCTTAATATCTAGTCCAGCCTTAGTAACTAACTTATTAATAATATTTCTAATATATCGTTCAGATAATTTATTACCATCTTTATTAAGAATTAAATAACCACTACTAAGTTTATTAAATTCATGATATCCATCATTTAAATATATCTCTATAGCCTTCTTAGTATGATTATTAAATATAACCATTCTCTCTTTACTACCTTTACCTAGTACTTTAATAGTTCTCTCATTAATATCAATATCAGATATTTTAATATTAACTAGTTCACTAACTCTAATACCAGTAGCATATAATAGTTCTATAATAACACTATTTCTCTGATTAATTGGAGTATCATACTTACATACTTCAAATATTTTATTAGCTTCTTCATCCTTTAAAAACTTAGGTAAATACTTATCTTTCTTAGGATTATTAATTCTATTAAAATAATTATCTTTAACTATATCTTCTCTTACTAAGTAATTATATAACCCTCTTATACTACTTAACTTTCTAGATATAGAGCTTTTACTAATATTAAGTGAATATAAGTATTTCATATATTCTTTAACAGTATCATAATCTATATCTAAAATATTAATAAAATTATTACCTAAAAATTCATTATATAAAGTTAGATCATCATAATAAGATTCTATTGTCTTATCACTATATTTCTTTACTACCTTTAAATATTCTAAGTATTTATTAATATACTTCATATATACTTTCTACCTCTTAATAATTATAGCATTTTCTTTATATATAAGTAAACTATTTTTACATAAAATTGACATATTTATTATTTCAGTTCGTACTACGTTACTCACTGCTATAGAAAGCCTTAATAGTCTTTCTATAGAAAAATTAGAGCCTTCCTAAAGAAGTCTCTAATTTTAGTATATTTTTAAGTTGGGTACTTGCTAAACCGATATATCTATTATATACGGTATTATGAGTAAAAAAGATTTTTTGACTTTTATATTGCTTATAATAATTTTATCTTTAATTTTCTTTCAAACTATAACAATCTTCCTTTTAATCATATTGTTATTTAAAACATTTAATTAAAAAGAAACCACCTAACTTAAAGCATTAAGTTTAGGTGATACCAGCAAATATGGCAACACCCAACATGTGACTATTGAATGTTTCCTTTTTTTCTATTATGCAAGTACCATTACTTACATACTAATAATAGCATATTTTGTATTTTTTTGTCAATCTAATTAATCATATATGCATAAATAAAGTATCTATTTTTCTAGGTACTTATTTATTTTACAGCATGGATGTCTAATATTATAATTTGTATATGATTTATAGCAAGATTGCTTGCTTTTGATACATTAAAAATGATATAATTGTATTAGGAAATATTCAAATAAGTTGGGTGTCTGCCAAACTTCTATTAAAGAAGGGAGGCGATATTATGATTAAGAAAGATTTTTTAGTTTTTGTATTGCTTATAATAATTATATCTTTAATTAGCCTACTCTTTGTAGTTTTAATATAAAGAAAACCACCTAACTTAAAGCATTAAGTTAGGTGATACCCAATTAATATGGCAACACCCAACTACGACTATTGAATGTTTCCTTTTTTATTTTATGCAAGTTTCCTTGCTTACATACTAATGATAGCACAATTTATATCTTTTGTCAAACTATTAAGATAGGTAAAAAGAAAAGTATCTATTTTCTAGATACATATTTGCCATCTTTAGTAGATACAATTATTTCTTCTCCCTCTTCAATAAATAGAGGTACTTTAACAAGCATACCAGTTTCTACTATTGCATCTTTAGTAGCATTAGTAGCGGTATTACCTTTAATTGCAGGTTCAGTCTTAGTAATCTTATAATCTATCTTTTCAGGTAAATCTATTCCAAGCATTTCTCCTTCAAAAAAGATAATAATAACTTCTAAACCTTCTTTTAAATACTTAACTTCATTTTCAATTTGCTTTTTATTTAATTCTACTTGCTCGTAAGTTTCCATATTCATAAATGAATAAGTATCTCCATCAGAGTATAAAAATTGCATTTTTTGTTTTTCAACGTGAGCTGTAGGTACTTTAATACCAGCATTAAATGTATATTCAGCAATTGATCCAGTTCTTAAATTTTTAAGTTTAGCCTTTACAATAGCGGCACCTTTACCAGGTTTAACGTGGTTAAAATCAAGTACCATATATAAATTACCATCATAGTTTATTGTTTGACCTGACTTAAAATCATTAACATTTATCATTTCCAATCCTCCTACTTCTTAGTTTCTTTGTGCTTAGTTGTCTTACGACAAAACTTACAGTATTTATTTAATTCTAATTTCTCTGGAGTGTTCTTTTTGTTTTTTTCTTCAGTATAATTAACATTTTTACATTCTTCACACATTAAAGAAACTAGTGCTCTATTCTCGCTTTTCTTAGCCATAATAACTCCTCCTCCTAAAACATCCACTTAATTATATCATACTTTTGTTAATTTATACAACTATTTTTTATTTTTTCTTTATTTTTTCTACCTTTTTCTATACTAAATTATCTTTCTACATACCATATATTATCTAAATATATAGTTATTGCTTATATATAATAGACCTTTATTTGAGACAATACCTTGGCTCAAATAAACGCTAAAGAGACTATATTTATATAGGCTCTTAGTGAAAATTAACTATTTAATTCAAAATATTTATTAACTATATTTGCGGATATTCTCTTAGTAACCATAGACTGTGAATTATCAGGAATACTAATATCTGGAGATACCACTACTACACTCATTTTTGGATTATCACTCGGAGAATATCCCACAAAAGAAGTCGTAATAGTCTCAGTATCTACTTTACCATCATTATCGGTATCTATAAAGCTTTCACTAGTACCAGTCTTACCAGAAGAATTAGTATAATATCCCATATAACCATAGCCAAGACCACTGGTAACAACAGCATTAAATCCCTCTCTTACTCTATCAATATATTTCTTATCTACTGATAAAGTTCCCTGAATAGTAATATTACCCTTATATACAAGAGAACCAAACTTATCACCATTATCACTTGGAGTATATACTTCTTTTAATAAATAAGGTTTTAGTCTATTACCACCATTAGCTATTGTATTTATATATTGTGATAACTGAATAGGTGTATAAGTATCATACTGGCCAATAGCAAAGTCAAGTAAATGACCTGGTAATTTACTAGTACCCATATAACCAAGGCTTTCTACCGGAAGATCAACACCTGTCTTAAGACCAAGACCAAACTCGGCATACATATCACGGTATTTCTTAAAAGCATCAAGATCTAAAGAAAGTCCTTTGTTATATTCATAAGTACCTCCGCCAACATTAATAGCTATTTTGTACTGATAAACATTCGAAGAATACTGAAGAGCATAAATATCATCAATATTACCCATTGTTCTCCATGAACACTTTTCCGGAGTATCCTTAATCTTAATACATTCGTCATTAATAACAGTACCAATATCAATAGCCCCATATTTATATCCTACCATCATTGAGGCTCCTTTAACTACTGATCCTGGAGTAACAGGAAGAGTTACAATACCTGGAGTATAATCAACAACATATTTTTCCCCATTATCATTAGTAAGGACTTGTTTACCACTCATGGCTAGTATTTCACCAGTATTAGGATCGGATACTACTACAAAAGATCTATTATAATAATTAGTACCAGCTTCTCCTTTAGCATTATATACCTCATTAGCTAGCATTTCTTCTAAATACTTCTGAAGATTAATATCAATAGTAAGGACAATATCATTACCCCTCTTGCCTTCACTAACAAGTTCATAACTATTGTCAGATAAAAGTCTATATGTAGCCTTAGTTCCTTTTAAATAATCTTCATACTGATATTCTAAGTAAGAAATACCCACTCTATCATCTAAAGAATAACCCTTCTTTAAATAAGTTTTAGCAAGTTCTTCAGGAATACCCTGACTATTTGAAGATACACTACCTAAAATAGTCTTAAAAGTATCACCATATAAATATACTCTCTCCCAGTCTAACTTAGTATTAAAACCATTTAAATTATCAATATTCTCACTAATATAAGCATATTCTTCCTCAGTAACATCCTTATTTTTAATTACCTTCTCGGCATAAGAGTATCCCTTATTCATAAGATAATAAATATAAGCAGCTTTCTTATCTCTCTCATCATATTCCTTTATCTCATCATCAATTCTCTCATATATTAACTTAAGAATATCCTTATCAGTAAGTTTTCTCTTACTATATAAGTCCCATTCCTTATCCGTAATTTTCTTTCTACATTCCTCATAATGTCCCTTATAATAAAAATCTTTTAACTTAGTATCATTAATGCCGCTATAATCAATAGAAATATTATCGCCGATAGTATAAGCAAGTTCTATCTCTTCTTTAGCGGTAACCCCACTCTTCTTTTTATAATATATTGTTTTAACAGCCTCATTATCTACAAGTAGATTATAATTTCTATCGTATATTCTACCTCTAGGACTACTAGTACTTTCTATTTTCTTTTCTGTAGAATAAGATAGTTTCTCGGTATATTCATCATTTTTAAGTATCTGAAGATAAAATACTCTACTAGTTATTATTAGAAATAATACACATATAATACCAATAATAATATTAAATCTCTTCTCCATTATCTCAAATAACTTTTTATCATTAGTTTTCTTCTTCTTATTAATAGGTCTACTACTTTTTTTAACTTCAAACATATTCTTTTTCTTTTTATTATTAATTTTTCTCTTAATATCAAAGTTAATCTTTCTCATATAGCACCTTCCAGTATTTATTATATCATAAAAATTATAATTATACATATAGTTAATTAGGTGAAAAATAATGAACATTTATTTAATCAGTGAATATGTAAATAGAATGCAAAAACAAGATGTAAATAACTTTGCCATAAAGCAAGGTATAACATTAGATAATGAAGAACTAGATATTATTTATAATTATATTAAAAATAATTATAAAACTCTTATTTATGGTAATCCTAAAGTAATACTTGAAGAAATAAAGTACCAAGTAAAACCTCTTACTTATAATAAAATAGAAAATCTATATATGCAGTTCAAAGACAAAATAGATAATTTTACTAAAAATATAAAAGGCTATTAAAGCCTTTTTATTTAATTTCTTATTTTATTTATTAGTTCACTATCAAATTTTTTATTTCTAATCATTTCTATTTCATATTTATATGGTGGATATACTTTATCTTTACTATTATCATCTTTAGTTACATAAGGAGTTTCTAATATTCTAGGTATTCCATTTAATCTCTCATTATAAATAATATTAATTAAATTATCAAAACCAATGGTACCAAAACCAATATTCTCGTGCCTATCTTTATGACTAGCTATAGTATTCTTACTATCATTAACATGAATACAACCTATTTTATTAATACCGATAATACTATCAAATAAATCAAGAACAGCATCAAAATTACTCATATCATAACCAGCATCATTTAAATGACAAGTATCTATACATACTCCTATCTTATTTTGATATTTAACTCTATCTATAATAGCTTTTAACTCTTCAAAAGACTTCCCCATTTCATTACCTTTGCCCGCCATTGTCTCAAGTAAAATAGCAACATCATAATCATTATCAAGAATTAAATTTAATCCATCACTAATATTAATAATAGCCTCTTCTCTAGAACAATTAACCGCAGATCCAGGATGTAAAACCATTTTCTTAATACCAAGTTCGGCACATCTTTCTACTTCTCCTTTTAAGAAAGATACTGAAAAATCAAAATTATCTATATTAGCCAAATTAACTATATATGGAGCGTGTACTACAACATTATTTATATCGATATTATTTTCTTTCATTACCTCATAAGCTTCACTAGTAAGTTCTTTTTTTATTACCCCTCGGTTAGTATTCTGCGGAGCACCAGTATAAAACATAAAAGTATTTTCTCCGTAGCTAATAGCTTCTTTAACACTACCAAGTAACTGACTATCATTCTTATAAGAAACATGACTACCTATAATAAGTTCCATATCTATCACTTCCTCTACCTAATTATACTATATTTTTATAAAAATAAAAAGAGGATTACTCCTCTTTAATTAACATCCTGAACCAGTAGTTGTATTTTTAGTAGTATCAGCTGAATTGTAGAACTGACTAGTAGATCCTGCAGTAAGTATTACGCAAATCTTTGAACCATTTACCTTAACACTACCAGTTAATCCAGTTGGATTAGTAATACCAGCAGCTTTTAATACAGCAGCGTCTAAGTCTTTAGCAGTACTAGTTAATCCTGTACTACCAACAAATGTAGTATATTCAGCACTTGGGCCACCACCTACTCCAGCGCCTAATGTAGCAAGTTCATATTGTTTAGTAAACCATTCAGTAACAGTACCATTAGCATTACTTAATTGACTAGATTTAGCATTATTCATTGAACTAATAACTGATGGTATAGTAACTACGATAATAATAGCAAGTACTACGATAACCGCTAATAACTCTATCAAAGTAAATCCTTTCCTATTTAATTTTTTCATTATAAATCATTCTCCCTTCATTTATCTTACAAAATAATCTTATCACAAAATAAAATCTTAGTCAATTATTTTGCGGTAAATATTTACATATTTATCACTATACTTTTTACTTCTAATCAGTTCCAAATTATCATATTTATCATTTAGTTTATCAAAACTATATTCAAGTACTAATATTCCATTATCTAAAAGTAAATCATACTTAGTAACTAATTCTATTACCTCTTCCATTACTTCCATTTTATAGGGAGCATCCACGAGTATAATATTAAACTTAATATTATTATTTTTAAAATATAATAAACTATCTCTATAGTCTTTACTAACTATTATACTTTTATTATTAATACCAAGATTATTAATATTCTTATTTAAATATCTTAATATATCTTTATTATTATCTACAAAATAACATCTATCAGCACCCATAGATAAAGCCTCTATACCAAGACTACCAGTACCACAAAATAAATCTAATACAGTAGAATTATCAATATAATTTTGAATACTAGCAAACATAGATTCTTTTACTCTACTCATTGTCGGTCTAGTAGTTTCTACATTATATCCAAGTAATTCTCTTCCCTTTAAATAACCACTTATTACTCTCATATATGACAACCTCTTACGTTTGTATATTCTTTAAATCTTTTATTAATACCCATAATATAATAAAATAGCTCATTATAATACTTCATATATTCTCTATATTCATTATACTTATATATCTTTTCTTTCAAAGATAACTTCTCATAATTATCAGTACTATCATTATATTTCTTTATTAAATCTAATAACTCTTTATTACCAATAACTATTCTTTTATAATAATCTAATTTACTAATTAATTCACTACTTTCAAAAGAATCTATTAACTTCTTAGTTTTATCTATAACATTATCCATTATCTATATTTAAAGTCCTTTTCTAATTCTCTTTGAATATCTCTTTCTTTAATAGATTCTTTTTTATCATAATTCTTTTTACCCTTACATACTCCTATCTCTACCTTACATCTACCTTTTACAAAGTAAAATCTAAGAGGTATTAAAGTATAACCTTCTATTTCTAATTTATTCTTTAACTTTAGTATTTCTCTTTTATGAAGTAATAACTTTCTAGTTCTATCTTCTTCATGATTAAATCTATTACCTTCTTCATAAATAGAAATATGTGTATTAAGTAAGTATATTTCATCATTTCTAATAATAGCATAACTATCTTTAATATTAACCTTACCTTGTCTTACTGACTTAATCTCTGTACCAGTAAGTACTATACCAGCTTCATAAGTATCTTCAACTACATAGTCATATCTTGCTTTTCTATTTAATATCTCCATATATATTCCTCATTTCATATAAATTATATAATGAAATAATGAAATAGTCAAATTAAAAAAGATAACATTACATTATCTTTTAGAACCACTATAAGCCTTACTATGTAAGTCTTATTAGTGTTATTCTTAGCCTAATTCTTAGTCTAAGAATAATATATCAACCATATCTATCATATATAAGCCATGTCTATATATTTAAATATTATATAGATAATTGGTATGGACTACTTGAAGAACCATCTCCTGACTCCATCGCTAGATCAGAGGCTAGAAAAAGGACTGGAGCGACCCCGCGAGCATAGTACACATAGCTGGCGTCGTAGTACACACGGCCCGTCGAATTCACAATCCACGCATTGTTCGAAGAGCCAGAATTAGGGGTTAATAACCACCCCCAACTAGAAGTACATAAAATTGCTTTCATCCAGTTATTTGAAGTACAAGTATAATTATCATATTTGTTAAAGATTTGTGTACACTTACTTAAATCTGCTGCATAGCCATAATCACTTGGATATGCTAAGGCTATTTTCCCTGTCCATGTTGTTGGTCTTCCAGAATATACTTTTGTTCCTCTTTCATATCCATAAATTTGATTTGAATATACAGAGTTGATATACCATCCGCCAATATTCCAAGTTTCTTCAGATATAAGATTTCTTGTGACATCATTTTTTATTCCTGTACTTGTAAAATCACAATTTGTTGTAGCATTATTTTGATCGTTATAACATTTACCTGATGCACTATTCCAATACAAATTCTGCCCTAAGCCATTATCGTTAGAATCTGTTGTATAATAATCACTTGGATTAAATAGTTTCATTAATCTTGCTGTCGTCCAGTCATTTTTACCAAAATTGCTTTCTGCACCAGTACTGGTATTTTTATTATCCCATGAGTAACTTCCAATAGATGTACTTCTCATTATTTTTAATTTACCATTAAATACACCTATTATTCGCCATGTTTCACATGTACTTGACGATTGGTTACTATAATCAGAACAATTAAAATATATATAATTATTTGGACTTGCTCCATAATATCTTATATTACCACTATCTATACCTGTTGAAGTACTACCTAGTCTATCATTCATTAATGATACAGATGGTGCTGTATTATATGTAACACTATTATTTGTTACTGTTGTCTTTGAAGAACCGGTATATAAACTACTAATGTAACTCGCAGCATTACCTAATACTTTCTTAACTACTGCTCCTTCTCCATCAGCGTGTAATTTAAAATTAAATTCTTTACCCATCATAGTACTAGGATTTACATAGTTAGCACCATCTATCCAAATATATAAAGTATAACTAGTATTTGATGTAGATATACTTTCATTAGTTAATAATACTATATGATTAGTATTATTCT
>OIYY01000538.1_pt1 | contig 26136 bp, 21 predicted proteins | sample 1588341 | NCBI WGS metagenome assembly OIYY01 (sample SAMN03283287) | human gut metagenome | biome: human-associated habitat; material: feces | host: Homo sapiens | place: Peru | collected 2012 | reverse complement strand
CTCCAATCGCTATCGAAAAAGGATTAAGATTCGCTATTCGTGAAGGTGGACGTACTGTAGGTTCAGGTGTTGTTTCAGAAATCATGGAATAATACTAAAAGATAGTAATATCTTTAAATAAAAATCCCTAGAGGGATTCGGAAGAATCCTTCATAGGGTTTTTTTGTATGTAAAATGTTATAAATAGTCTGATTTAAATTTTTTTAATATATAATATTAGGAAAGAATAGGTCTAAAATAGATATATTACACTTATATTGAAAATAAAATCTTGAAAAGAGTAAAAAAATGATATTTTTTTAGAAAAGTGTGCTATATATTTAACCAACTTACAATAGTTATATTACTTTTTTTATGTTTTATCTTGATTTTTTGTGTTTATCATAATAAAATAATTTATACAATAGGAAAGTTCTCTGAACTTCCTATTATATAAATTAACAATGCACAGAAATTTGCAAAGCAAATTTCGCGCGCGAACAAAGACGCGGACTTAAAAATGCTATAATTAGTGCAAATGTTATTAATGTCCACTTTTGTTTTATTATAATAGTAAAGAGTGAAGAAAATTTTATAATATAAAAATAGTGGTGTAAGGTTATAGAAGTTTATAGATTCTATAATTAGTATATTGTACATATACATTTTGTAAAAGAAAATTTTATTCTACAATTAATATAGGAGGAACAATATGAAGATACTTTTAGATGCAATGGGTGGCGATAACGCACCAGATGCTACAATAAAGGGAGCAGTTAAGGCTATTAATCAAATTAAAGCTACTGTTGTTCTTATTGGAAGAGAAGAGGTAATTAGAGCAAAATTTAAAGAATTTTATGGAAAAGAACCAGAGGAGATATCAGAAAGATTTGAAATAAGAAATGCTACTGAAACAATTGAAATGGAAGATACACCTACATTGGCCATAAAGCATAAAAAAGATTCTTCAATGGTTGTTGGATTTAAGATGTTAAAACAAGATGAAGGTGATGTTTTCATTTCGGCAGGAAATTCTGGAGCATTGCTCACAGGCGCTACTTTATTAGTGGGTAGAATAAAAGGAATTGATAGACCAGCTTTAGGTGGAATTTTACCAGCATATCATAGTCAATTATTATTAATGGACTGTGGTGCTAATACAAATTGTAAGCCAATTAATTTATTGCAATTTGCATTAATGTCTACAATTTACTTAAGAAATACTTTTGGTATAGAGAAACCTACGATTGGTTTATTGAATATTGGAACTGAAGAAACAAAAGGTAATGAATTGACCAAGGAGTCATATTTATTATTAAAAGAAAAATCAGAGGAAATGGGAATAAATTTTGTAGGAAATGTAGAGGGTAGAGATGCTTTTTCTGGCGAGATTGATGCGATTGTTACAGATGGATTTACAGGAAATATCTTTTTAAAAGCTGTTGAAGGTTTGGGTAAGTTTGTTAAGAAATCTTTATCAGAAAATATGAAAAAGAATATCTTTTCTAAGATTGCTGCAGTTCCTTCATTGCCTGCAATTAAAGGATTTGCCAAGTCAGTCGATTATAAATCTTATGGTGGAGCATTATTTTTAGGAGTAAAGAAACCAGTTGTAAAGGCTCATGGAAGTAGTGATGAAATTTTATTCGAATTTACAATAAAACAAGCTGAGAAATTTGTTGAAAATAAAGCTGTTCCAAAGCTTATTGAAGAATTTGATAAAATTAATAAAAACAAAAATGAAAATAATGCTTGACATTTTGCTATACATAGAATAATAATATTACAAAGCACATTTAATTATTAAGAGGAGGTGTACTGAAAGATATGAGTACAGAAGAAGTTTTTGAAAAGGTTAAAGGAATTATTGTTGAACAATTAGGTGTAGCCGAAGCTTCAGTAACAATGGAAGCATCATTTATAGATGATTTAGGAGCTGATTCTTTAGATATCGTTGAATTAGTTATGGCTTTAGAGGAAGAATTTGATATCGAGATACCAGATGCAGATGCAGAAAAAGTTACTACTGTTGGAGATGTAGTTGAATATATAAAAGAAAATGTTTAATAATAAATTAGTCAAATATTATATTTGAGAAGTGAATCGAACCATAGGTTCGATTTTTTTATATAATAGGAAAGTTCTTTGAACTTTCTATTATATAAAATTAACAATTTACAGTTAATGTGAAGTGCTCATATACTTCATTTTGGAATTCCTTGCTGAAAGATTTTACGCTCACTAAATTTCATTTAGTCGGCTTTAGTAAAAACTTTCAAACTGCGCGTCATTTCAAAATGAAGTATATGAGCACTGTTACTTTAAACAAAATAGTTTACATAAGAATAAAAAGGTGATATAATGATTCCCTAGTAACTAGTTAATTTGCCTTATTATGTAATAATTTATAGGAGGTATGAAAATGAATCGGTACGCAAAAATGGAATGTTTGCCTGGAGCTGAAAATGATTGTTGCAAGCAGTTTAGTTGCAATTATTCTCCCAGTGATTTTCATAAAATCACATTTGACTCATTGGTTAAGGCTTATCGGCAGGGAAAGATAATGTTAAAGATTGTTGATCACAAATACTTTATTGTAAAAGCGCCAATGAAGAATTGTACAAGACTTAATAGAGGTGAAGATGAGATTGGAGAATGTGTATTTCATGGCCAGAAGAAATGCAATCTGTCAATTGTTCACAGACCCTATGGAGGAAAAGCCTTAGAGTTATACAAGATGAGAAAAAGAGACTTATTATATCACGAAGAACAGGCAGGAAGAGAGTGGAGTGCATATAGTTCGTTATTAGAGTCGGTTTTTATCTATTTGCTCTCTGAAGAGAATTTTGACGGAGCTTCTTATGATCACACACAGTGTAAAGTATGTGGAGGAGCTTGCTGTAAAAGTTCTGGATGCTATTTTGCTCCATCAGATTTTAAGAAATTAGATTTTGATGAGATGAAAAAAGCCTTAAATAAAGGATATATCTCAATTGCAACTGCATATAAAGAATATACTGGATTAAAAAAAGATGTGTATGTTTTGAAGATGCGAGATGCTTATGATGAAGTTTGTGAAAAAGTACTGCATTATGCAGGAGGTTGTATGTTGCATGACATTGATACAGGATGTCCATTTTCAGATGAGGACAGGCCATTTGGCGGAAAGGCATTGAAACCTGAATGGATTCTTGGTAAAGGCTGTTCTGTTGGATACAATTCACGAATGTGTGCTGAGGACTGGTTGCCGTATCAGAAATTGCTGGTGAAACTCTATGCTGAGTTTGAAAACAGGCATATTGCGTATACGGGGGTATGACGATTATGGGTGGTTTGGTTTTTATCTACCACCCATGATTTACTTTTTTATAAATTAATGTTATAATTTATAACTGTGTAGGAGAGGATATTATGAAATTTGAAATATGTGAAAATAATATAGGATATTCTTTTAAAAATAAAAGTTTACTTAAAGAAGCTTTAACTCATACATCATATGCATATGAGAATAAAGTGAAAAGTAATGAAAGATTAGAATATTTAGGAGATAGTATATTAGAGTTTGTTATTAGTGAATATTTATTTTTAAAATATGATAATTTATCTGAAGGAGAAATGACTAAAGTTAGGGCTAATGTTGTTTGTGAAGATAGCTTATATGAGATAGCTAAAAGACATAATTTTAGTGATTTCTTATTGTTGGGAAAAAGCGAAAAACATTCACAAAATAGTAAAAAGGCTATTATGGCAGATAGCGTTGAGGCTGTTATTGCGGCTATATTTTTAGATAGTGATGTTGAACATGCTAAAAAATTTATTATAGATAATTTAAAAGATTTTGTTGAAATTGCTAGTAAAAATGTTGGCATGAAAGATTATAAAACTGTTTTACAAGAGAAACTCCAAGTACATGGAGAGGTTAAAATAAAATATGTAGTACTAAAAGAAGAAGGTCCAGATCATGATAAAACATTTATTGTTGAAGTAAGTTGTGATGATAAGGTTTTAGCTATTGGAAAAGGAAAAAATAAAAAACATGCAGAAATGGAAGCTGCAAAGAATGCACTTCAAATTTTATAAAAGGAGTTGCCATGAAAAAACAGTATATTATTCCTATTTTTGTTCCACATTTGGGATGTCCAAATAATTGTACATTCTGTAATCAAAAAATTATTAGTGGACAAACAAAAGAAATAACGCCAGATGATGTTAGAGAAACAGTCGAATTTTATTTGAATAGTTTTAAAGAAAAAAATAAGTATACGGAAATTGCTTTTTTTGGTGGAAGTTTTACAGGAATTGAACTTGAAAAACAAGAGGCTTTATTGAAAGTAGCAAATGAGTTTATTAAGCAAAAAAAAGTAAATAGTATAAGAGTTTCTACTAGACCAGATTATATAGATAAAACTAGATTAAAACTTTTGAAAAAATATGGTGTAAAAACAATTGAATTAGGAGTTCAGTCTACGAATGATTATATATTGAATAGATGTCAAAGAAATCATACATATGCAGATGTTAAAAAGGCTTCTAAATTAATTAGATGGTATGGTTTTACATTAGGACATCAGATGATGGTTGGACTTCCAGAAAGTACTGTTCTGGATGAATTACGTACAGCAAAAGATTTGGCAAAATTGAAATCTAAAATTATGAGGATTTATCCGGTTTTAGTTTTGAAAGGAACAGAATTAGAGAAAGAGTATCTAGATGGCTCATATATTCCACTATCTGTTGAGCAAGCAGTGGAAAGAGTGAAGGAATTATGCTATTTCTTTGCAAAGAAGAAAATAAATGTTATAAGAATAGGTCTACAATCTACAGACACTATTTCAGATATTTCTAAAAATGAAAATAGTGAGGTTGTTGCAGGACCATATCACGAAACTTTTAGACAGTTAGTACAATCAGCTATAAATTATGATAAGATAGTTGAAAAAATTAAATCATTTAATGTTAAAGTTAGAGAAGTAGAGATACTAACTAGTCCTGATAATGTTAATAATGTTGTAGGATATAAGAGAGAGAACATAAAAAAACTTAAAGATTTTTATGATGTTGATGCTAAAGTAAAACAGGATAATAAAATTAAAAAAGGAAAAATTATTATTAATGTAAAGAAAGTTTATAAAGATTTTCTGGATGATAATGAAAGTGTATAGTTTATAAAAAATTACTTATACTATTTGTATAGGTAATTTTTTATGGTGATCGTAATATGAATAAATTTTTTAAAGAGATTTTATTAACTTTTTTAGGAACTGCAATTGCTGGAGTAGGAATGGGAAGCTTTTTACTTCCTAATAAACTTTCTTCTGGCGGTTTTGCAGGAATTGCAACGATTTTTTATTATTTTTTTGGTTGGAATGTAGGTTTAACTGTTATAATTTTAAACATTCCATTTTTTATTTGGGCTGCAATGAGGCTTGGAAAAGAATTTTTGGTTAAAGCTATTTTAGGTACAGTTGCTTTATCTTTTTTTATTGATATTTTTGAAAATATTGCTTTTATTTCTGATGATCGTTTACTTTCTTGTATATATGGTGGAATTCTTGTTGGAATAGGTACAGGTTTAATTTTTAAAGCGTATACTTCAACTGGTGGTACAGATTTAATAGTTCAAATTGCTAAGTCTTATGGTGCAAAAATTTCATCAAGTAGATTGCTTAATTCGATTGATATTTGTGTTGTTGTTTTGAATGTTATTTTTTTCAGAGAGATTGATATTGGTTTATATTCTGCAATTGCGATTTTCCTTGATGGTGTTATGATTGATATTATTTTTGAGGGAATTAATTTTTCTAAGTTGGTGTTTATTATTTCTGATAAAAATGATGAAATTATGAAGTTGCTTTATGATAAGATTAATTGTGGTGTTACAGAATTTTATGGCAGAGGTGCATATATGCAGAAAGACAAGATTGTTTTGATGTCTGTTGTGAATAGGTCTGAAATTCCGGCTCTTAAAGAGTGCGTGTATTTAGTTGATGAAGGAGCTTTTTTTGTGGTTGCAAATGCAAGAGAGGTTTATGGATTAGGATTTAAATCTTTTTCTAAATGAAGAATATTAAAATAAAGAGACTTTCATATTATATTTTTGAATTACCGCGCAGCGACCAAAGGAACGAAACGTAAGTGAAGTGACTGCGATTGAAGCAATCTATACTTAAGAAGGAGCCGTTGTTCTGAAAGAACAGAGGCTCATCAAGATTCAGGGCAGCAAGGTGTGAAAAAATTAATATGAAAGTCGATTTATAATAATATAATTAATAGATGCATTTTTTAAATTTTTTGGTGTATAATGTTTTAAATAGTTTTTAAGTAGAGGGATGGTTTTATGAAACAGCAAAAATTAGTATTGAACAATGTAGATAGTTTTGAATTGCCACACATATTTGATTGCGGACAATGTTTTAGATGGGATATTCAATCTGATGATTCTTATATTGGAGTGATAAAGTCTGGCGTTATGAGAGTTTCAAAGGTTGGAAATTCTATTACTTTTGAAGGAATTCTTGACGGCGATATTAATTCAATTGTATATGACTATTTTGATTTAGGTACAGATTATAATGTACTTAAAAATAGATTAGCTATGATTGATTCAAATATGAAGAAAAGTGTTGAGTTCGGTTCTGGAATTAGAATTTTGAAACAAGATTTATGGGAAATGATTATTTCATATATTATTTCTGCTAATAATAATATTCCTAGGATAAAGGGAATAATTAATCGTATTTCTAAGCGTGTTGGAAAAAAGGTTTCATGGAATGGTGTTGATTATTATTTGTTTCCAACAGTAGAGGAATTGGCTAAGTTATCTGTTTCTGATTTAAGAGAGCTTGGTACAGGTTTTAGGGATAAGAGAATTTATAAAACTACTCAAATGATTTTGAATAAAGATATTGATTTGGAGAGCTTGAGGAGTGCAGCTTTGAGAAATGAAAGTGATTTAGATTGCTTAAAGAGCGTGGCTTTGAAGAATGAGTGTTATATAGAGTGTTTAAAGAAAAAATGTGCAAAGAGTACTGATGAGATTAGAGAGATTCTTTTGAGTTTGGAGGGTGTTGGTGAAAAGGTAGCTGATTGTATTTTACTTTTTGGGTTGCATAGATTTGATACTTTTCCAGTTGATGTGTGGGTTAGAAGAGTTATGAATACACTATATATACATAATGAAGATGAAACAAAGGTTAATAAAAAGCAAATAAGGGATGTAGCTTATAAACTTTTTGGAGATATTGAAGGGATGGCTCAGCAGTATTTATTTTACTGGGCTAGAGAAAATTTTGAATAATATTTATTAATAATAGAAAAATAAATAGTAATATGATATACTAAGTTCAGTTTACAAAGGAGGATATTATGGGAGAGAATTTAAAAGAAAAATTGTTTAAGAAAAAAGAATCTGGTTGGAAGAGCTTAAATGATTCTCAAAAGAAAGAAGTTTTTGCTGTTTCAAAAAGATATATGGATTTCATAAATGTTTCTAAAACAGAGAGAGAATTTATAAAAAATGCAAGAAAGCTTGCAAATGAGCATGGTTTCAAAGATATAATGGAATTTGAGTCTTTAAAACCAGGTGATAAAATCTATTTTGTTAATAGAGAAAAAAGTATGTATTTGGCTATTATAGGTGAAAACTCAATAGAAAATGGAATGAATATTATAGGTTCACATGTTGATTCACCAAGATTAGATTTAAAACCTAATCCTTTAACAGAAGAAGGTGGATTGGCTTATTTTAAAACTCATTATTATGGTGGAATTAAAAAATATCAATGGACAACAATTCCTTTGAGTTTACATGGTGTGATTGTTAAAGCTAATGGAGAAAAATTTGAAGTTAATATAGGTGAAGATGAAAATGATCCGATATTTACAATAACTGATTTATTACCACATTTAGCTCAAGCTCAAATGGAGAAAAAGCTAAAAGATGGTGTAGAGGGCGAGAATTTAAGTTTATTAATAGGAAGTATTCCTTATGATGAAAGTGATTGTGCTGAACAAGTTAAATTAAATATTCTTAATATATTAAGTCAAAAATATGGAATTACCGAAATAGATTTTACAAGTTCAGAATTAGAATTAGTTCCTCAATTCAAAGCTAGAAGTTTAGGATTTGATGAGAGTATGGTAGCTGCATATGGACAAGATGATAAGGTTTGTGCGTTTACATCTTTAGATGCAATGATGAGGTTGGAAAATGTTAAAACTACAGCAGTTTGTATTTTATCAGATAAAGAAGAAATAGGTAGTATGGGAAATACAGGTATGGAATCTCATATGTTTGATTTCTTTATTTCTGAAATATTAAATAAACTTGGAATTAATAGACCTAATTTATTAGATAGAGTATTTTGTTTTTCAAAAATGTTATCTTCTGATGTTGATGCTGGATTTGATCCTTTATATGCGTCAGTTTCAGATAGAAATAATGCAGGTTTCTTAGGTAGAGGTATTAGTTTGAATAAATATACAGGTGCTAGAGGAAAATCTGGTGCTTCAGATGCTAATGCTGAGTTTGTTGCTTGGGTTAGAAATGTTTTTGAGAATAATGGTATTTTATATCAAGTTGCTGAGCTTGGAAAAGTTGATGTTGGTGGCGGAGGCACTATTGCTTATATTTTGGCTAATAAGGGTGCTGATGTTATTGATTGTGGTGTTCCTGTGCTTTCTATGCATGCTCCTTATGAGGTTACTAGTAAGTTGGATGTTTGGATGGCGTGGGGGGCGTATCGTTCTTTCTGGTTACAGTAATGGGGAATTTTGATAAGATTGGTATCTACCCAAAATCCGTTATTAAATAATTAAGAGTAAAAGAATATTATATTAATTTTTTGTTCCTTGCTGAAAGATTTTACCACTCCTTAAACTTCGTTTAAGCGTTAGGTAAAAACTTTCAAACTGCGCGTCACTTAAAAAATTCAATATAATATTCTTTTTATTAAAATCTAATTAAGGTGTGAAAAAATTAATATATATTTTTATTTTAGAAAAACAATTATAATAATCTTGTTATTGAATTTATTAAAAATAAATGATAATATAATTTTGAAAATACTCCGAGGATGTGTCAAACAAAGTAAAGCAAAAGAGAAAAGAGGAATAATAATGGAAGTATTTATTTTAAAATTAATAGGAATATTATGCATAACCACAATAGCAATGACAATTATTATCGCCAGAAGAAACGATACAGACATCTGGGCAATAGTAATTGCAACAATATTTGAAATATTAGGATTACTTATCATCTATATGCCAATAGATCAAATAATAGCACTTATTTAAAATAATATCTATCTCACAAAAATAAAAATATATATTAAATTTTTGAATCACCGCGCAGGGACCAAACGAACGGAGTGAGTTCGATTGAAGCATTCTACCCGATTAGAAAATAAAAAATATCAATTGGCTTTATAGTCCAATTGATATTTTTATTTTCTAAATTTAAAGAATGCGCCAGCAAGGTGTGAAAAAATTAATACATATTTTTATTTGACATAAGTTAAAATAAGAAAATTTTTTAAATCTCAAATTTAGGATTATATTTTTCAAGCCACATATCAACCTGACATAAATAAGCAATAAGCTGTGGACCAGTCATAAGCTGACCAAACCAAGGTCTTGAAAAAGCACTACCATTAGTTTCTAAAATTTCTCTGATATATGATTCATTTAAAATATTTTTAATTGGAGCATTAGGATTGTTTAAAATATCAGTCAATATGGATTTCACAGCATTTAGATAAGTCGGATTATATGTTTTAGGATAAGGACTTTTTTTCCTTTCAACTATTTCTTTAGGAAGCAAATCCTTTACAACATATCTTAACAAGCCTTTTTCCCTGCCATTCAAAGCTTTCATTTCCCAAGGAACATTCCACATATATTGAACTAATCTATGATCACAAAATGGAACTCTAACCTCTAATCCAGAAGCCATAGACATTCTATCGGTTCTATCAAGCAATGTTTGCATCCACCAATTCAAAGTTAAATGAGTGATTTTTCTTTTCTCAACTGTCTCAGCAGAATCATTTTCCAAAAATTCAATTTGATCAAGAGACTGATGATATCGGCAATCTATATAATCTTTCAAATTTATCTTGTTAGCAACATCAGTATTTAGTATTTTTTGTCTCTCATCTAATGCAATTGACCAAGGAAATGTATTGCTATTTAAAGCATCTTCACGGAAAAACCATGGATATCCTGCAAATATTTCATCTGAACATTCACCAGATAAAACAACACTTACATCTTTTTTTATTTCTTTACAGAAAAGATAAAAAGACGAATCAACATCAGCCATTCCAGGCATATCACGAGCAATCATTGCATTCATTAAAGCTTCGGCCAACTCAGGCGTATCAAGGGTTATATAAGAATGATTACATTTAAAAGTGTCAACCATAAGGTTTATAAACTCATTATCAGAGTTCGGCTGAAAGTCGTTTTTCTTAAAATTAATATCGTTATCAACATAATCAACAGAAAAGGTTTTAAATTTTTCAGGAGTATCTTTAAAATATTTGCTAGCATATGCAGTAATAATGCTAGAATCCAAACCTCCTGAAAGCATCATACCTAAAGGAACATCAGACACTAATTGCCTTCCTATAGAGTCATCAAGATAATAGTTAATTTTTTCACAAGTCTCATCAAAAGTATCAGTATGAGGTTTGGTTTTTAATTTAAAATATTGTTCCATTTTAAATCCATTAATATCAAACACCGCAAAATAACCAGGTTTTAACTCATAAATATCTTTAAAAGGAGTTAGTCCAGGAGTATGAGCTGGACCAATTCCAAATAATTCACAAACACCATAATCATCAACGATAGCTGAAATATCTGGGTGTTTAAGCAAAGCTTTAATTTCAGATCCAAAAACAAAATTATTATTTTTGAAAGTATAGAAAAATGGTTTTATTCCAAAATGATCACGAGCCATAAACAATTCTTTTTTTGAAGAATCCCAAATGGCAAATGAAAAAATACCATTTAAATGATTAATAACATCATATCCAAAATGAATATATGACTTGAGCAAAATTTCTGTATCGCAATGTCCTTCAAAAGAAAAGCCATTTTCTAATAAAACATCTTTTAATTCGTTAGTATTATAAATTTGCCCATTATACACAATTGTGTAAATAGAACCTTGAAATTTAAAACTCATAGGTTGCTTACCATTTTTAGGATCGATAACAATAAGTCTTTTGTGCCCAAAATTAACGCAAGTTCCCATATAAGTTCCGTCCTCATCAGGGCCACGAGAAGACAGAGTATTAATCATATCTTGAATAATATGATAGTTATTTGAAATATCTTTTTTGTAATTTACAATTCCACAAAAACCGCACATAAAACCTCCTAATAATGCAACGAAAAACAAGTCTTACGCAAACAATAAACCAATTAGAACAGCATACTTATACATTAGAAAACAAGTTTGACCATAAGTAAGACCAAAATTTTCATTTACAAAAATACATATACAATTTATATATATGCTAAATCTATATAAATATGAAAAGTACATTAGTGTAAAATAAATTTAGAAGTATGAAATAAAAATAACGTCAAGTTAGTGCTAAATAAAGTTGAAACAAGAATTTTAACTAAAATTCGGAAGAGTCTTCTAAGAAAATACTGTAATTAATTATAGAGTTTTCTGAGATTAGTCAAGTGAAAAGTTAAATGCAATTCTGTAAAGTAAATGCAACTTCCTGAGCTTTCTCAAAGAAAATATTGTAGTGTTGACAAAAATAAGTAAACGTAATATAATATTGTAGAAATTTAGAAAGGGCGTAGATTCTACGCCCTAAGTACGTGTTAAGAATAATATAACAAGTTCATATAAAACTTGATGAAAATGAGAAAGGAAGAAATAAAATGAATAACGAAAAAATAAGAAACGTAGCAATTATAGCCCACGTTGATCACGGAAAAACAACACTAGTAGACGCAATGCTTAGACAAAGCGGAATATTCAGAGCAAATGAACAAGTAGCTGAAAGAGTAATGGACTCTAACGATTTGGAAAAAGAAAGAGGAATAACAATCCTTTCAAAAAACACAGCAGTTCATTACAAAGATATTAAAATAAACATTGTTGACACACCAGGACATGCTGACTTTGGTGGAGAAGTTGAGCGTGTTTTAAAAATGGTTGATGGAGTGGTTTTATTGGTAGATGCTTTTGAAGGAGCAATGCCACAAACAAGAGAAGTTTTGAAAAAATCTTTAGCATTAAACTTAAAACCAATAGTAGTTATAAACAAAATAGATAGACCTGGCGCAAGACCAGAAAAAGTTGTAGATGAAGTATTAGATTTATTCATTGAATTAGATGCAAACGATGATCAATTAGATTTCCCAGTTGTATATGCTTCTGGAAAACAAGGAACAGCAACAATGGATTTAAGTAAGCCAGGAGAAAACCTAGAATGTTTATTTGAAACAATAGTAAATACAATTAAAGCTCCAGCATGTGATCAAGATGGACCAATGCAAATGCTAGTATCTAACATTGATTATGATGATTATATCGGAAGAATAGCCGTTGGTAGAGTTGAAAGAGGAATTGTAAAATTAGGAATGCCAGTTACAATCTGCAAAAAAGATGATAAAACAGAATCAGCAAGAGTTGCTAAATTATATACTTATGACGGATTAAAAAGAATTGAAGTTGAAGAAGCAGGTGCAGGAGATATCATCTGTATGTCAGGTATTGCAGATATTAACATAGGAGATACAATTTGTGATTATGATCATCCAGAAAAAATCCCATTTGTAGACATAGATGAACCAACAGTATCTATGACATTTAGTGTAAACAATGGACCTTTAGCAGGTAGAGAAGGACAATTTATCACATCAAGACATATAAGAGATAGATTATTTAAAGAATTAGATAGAAACGTTTCATTAAGAGTAGCTGAAACAGATTCACCTGATTCATTTGAGGTATCAGGAAGAGGAGAACTTCATTTATCTGTATTAATTGAAACAATGAGAAGAGAAGGTTTTGAATTATTAGTATCAAGACCAAAAGTTATTATAAAAGAAATTAATGGTGTAAAATGCGAACCAATTGAAAGATTAGTTGTAAATGTACCAGATGATTGCATAGGAACAGTAATCGAAAAACTTGGTAGAAGAAAAGCTGAAATGGTTAATATGGAACCAGCTGAAGCAGGACATACTAAAGTTGAATTTAAGATTCCAGCAAGAGGATTAATTGGATATAGAACAGAATTCTTAACAGACACAAAAGGAAATGGAACAATGAACTCAATATTCGATTCATATGAACCATATAAAGGCGAAGTTGTTGCAAGAGTTAGAGGAACAATAATAGCATTTGAAGCTGGAAAATCAATAACATATGGACTTTACAATGCACAAGATAAAGGCGATTTATTCATCGGACCTGGTGTAGAAGTATATGAAGGAATGATAGTTGGAATTAATTCAAGATCAGAAGACTTAGCAATAAATGTATGTAAAGAAAAACACCTAACAAACACAAGAGCTTCAGGTTCAGATGATGCATTAAGATTAGTTCCACCAATTCAAATGAGTCTAGAAAAAGCAATCGAATTTATACAAGATGATGAACTTGTTGAAGTAACACCAAAAAATATTAGACTAAGAAAGAAAATACTAGATTCAAAAGAAAGAGAAAGAGCAGCAAGAAATGCTAACAAAAACTAATAAATAAAATAAGAACAAAAACGGATATTTATAAAATTCACATACATTATAACTTTATTAGTTCGCGTTTTTGTTCGTGCATGAAATTTGCAAAGAAAATTTCTGTGCATGTTTGTTATTATACTAATATAGGAAATCTATACAAAAAATCCTATATTAACACAAAAGGGCTTTGAGCGAACTCATGGCCCTTTTTATATAATAAATACATTAAGAAAAAATAGCAAAGCATATACTAAAATAAAAAAATTAAACTCAATTAAGTAAAAAAATTCAAACACAATTAAGAGATAATGAAAAAATAAGGAGTAAAAATGTTTAACGAAGAAGAATTAAAAATAGTAAAAGAAAAAGCAATAGAAAATCATATTCCAATCATTATGGATGATACTTTAGAAAAAATTGAAGAAATTTTAAAAGAAGAAAAACCAAAAAGAATATTAGAAATAGGAACAGCTGTAGGATATTCAGCTACAATGTTTGCAAAATATACAGACGAAAATTGCATAATTGATACAATTGAAATTGACGAAGAAAGAGCAAAAGAAGCAAAAGAAAATATAGAAAAAATAGGAGTAGCAAACAGAATTAATATAATAGTTGGAAATGCAGTAGATATACTACCAACAATTAGTCAAGAATATGACATAGTTTTCATTGATGCAGCAAAAGGAAAATATCCAGTATTTCTAGAAAATGCAATTAGATTAATAAAAAATGGCGGTCTAATTTTAGCAGATAATATTTTATACAAAGGATATGTAATGAGCGATTATAACAAACATAAACAACGTACAGCAGTAAGACATTTAAGAGAATACATTCAAGAAATTACAGAAAATGAAAAACTTGAATCAGAAATATTAGAAATTGGCGACGGCTTAGCGATTACAAGAGTAATAAAATAATTATTGGACCAAGCGTGTTAAAGTTAAAAATTTCTTACATCTTTAAAAGTAAGAAAATGACAAAATAAAAAAGAGAAGATTTCTGAAAAATCTTCTCTTTTTTATTTCTCAAACTATATAAATGGCAAAACTCATACTAAACATTTGCTGTGATTACTGGAATAACTTGTTTCTTTCTTGAAACAACACCAGGTAAAAATGCAGTATTATCAACTAATTTAACATTATAAGCTCTTTCAACAATATCTGATTTTGAACCAAGAACAATAACTTGAGAATTACTATTAATAATATCTGTAATTAATAAGATAAATAATTCAAAACCTTCTTTTTCAATTTCAGCAGTCATTGCTTTTTCAAGATTTGCTTTTCTAAGCATAACCTCATCAATATCAGCTGTGTTAACTTGAGCAACTTTAGCAGGAACAATATCTTTTAATGTGAATTTTTTTCCATCTAAGTTGATTAATTCTTCTTCTGAGAAAGAAGATAAATCAGTTCCAGCTTTTAACATTGCTAAACCATATGTATTAATATCTGTATTAGAAATTTTAGCCAAAGCCTCAGCAACAACCTTATCTTTTTCTGTACAAGTTGGTGATTTGAAAAGTAATGTATCAGAAATGATAGCACTAAGCATTAAACCAGCAACATCAGCAGGAATAACAACATTGTTATCATTAAATAATTTATAAAGAATTGTACAAGTACAACCTACTGGCTCTGCATAATAGTAAAGTGGTGCGGATGTATGAAAACCAGAGATTTGATGGTGATCAACAACCATATAAATTTTTGAATTTAACATATTATCTACAGATTGAGCAGAGTCATTATGATCAACTAAAATAACTGTATCCTCTTCAGAAACAGAATCTAAAAGTTCAGGTGCTCCAATTTTAAAATGATTTAAAGCAAATTCAGTTTCTTTTGAAATATTACCTAATCTTTTAGGAACTGCAACCTTTCCTAATTTTGTTTGTAAATAAGCCATAGCAATAGAAGATGCTATAGTATCTGTATCAGGACTTTTATGTCCAAAAACTAATATTTTTTCCATATCAATTACTCCATTCCTTATTAAATTTATAAACATATTATAATATTTTAGAACTTAAATCAATATTAAAATATAAAAATGATAAAATCTTACAGAAAAATGTCTAGAAATAGCTGGATTTTAGGATAATTTTGTGATATATTATATAATCATTGGAAAACAGCAAACCTAAAGAGAAAGGAATGTGAAAAATGAATAAAATTGAATTACTAGCTCCAGCAGGATCTTTTGAAAAAGCAAAAATAGCTTTTTTATATGGAGCAGATGCAGTATATATGGGAACAAAAAGCTTATCTCTTAGAACAAGAGTAAGTGTAGATGACAATGAGTTAAATAAAACAATAGAATATGCACATAAAATCGGAAAAAAAGTTTATGTTGCATTAAATATATTTGCATGGGATGAAAAATATGATGAAATTATAAAAGTAGCAAAAGAACTAAATGAAATAAAACCAGATGGAATAATAGCATCAGATGGTGGAGTTATAGAAATTTTAAAACAATATGCACCAGACGTAGACATTCATATAAGCACACAAGCCAATGTTATTAGTTACCATACAGCAAACTTTTGGTATCATAATGGGGCAAAAAGAGTAATACTAGGAAGAGAAATGAGCAAAGACCAAATAAAAGAATTAATAGAGAACAAACCAAAAGACTTAGAAGTTGAAATATTTTGTCACGGAGCAATTTGCTTTGGATATTCTGGAAGATGTTTCTTAAGCGATTTTTTATGCGGAAGAAGTGCTAATTTAGGAGATTGCGCTCAAAGTTGCAGATGGGCATACAACGTATATGTTGAAGAAAAAAATAATCCAGGAAACTTAATGCCAGTGGAAGACGATGAAAACGGAACATACATATTTTCATCAAAAGATTTATGCTTAATAAAAGAAATCCCTGAAATAATAGAAATGGGAGTAGATAGCATAAAAATAGAAGGAAGATTAAAAACAGAATACTATTTAGCATCAGTTGTAAACGCATATAGAAATGCAATAGATGATTACATGAAAGATTCCGAAAATTATGATTATACAAAATATCTAAAAGAACTAGAAAAAACAAAAACAAGAGGGCTAACAACATTCTATTTTAATGATAGAAACAATAAAGATATCCAAGAATATGAAGGAAAACAATATAACCTTGAATATGAATTTGGAGCAAAAGTTGTTGGAAAAGAAAATGAAAAAACAATTTTAGAAATAAAAAACAAATTATCAGTGGGAGATGAAATGGAAATAATAATTCCAGGAAAATTAGAAACTGAAAAATTTAAAATAGAAAAATTGTGGGATATTGAAACAGACGAAGAAATTCCTACAATAAACCCAGGAAGAGCAAATCAAAAAGTTAAAATTCTTTTACCAATAGAAGTAAAAGAAAATTGGATTATAAGAAGAAAAAAATAGAGAACGAACTGCAAAAGCCTTCGAATAAAGGTTTACAATAACCAGAAAATAATATATAATACAAACATTAAAAAATAACATTAATGTGTTATGAGAAGAAAGGGAGTTTATACTATGAGTGAAAACAAGAATAATGAAGTAGAACAAAATGAAGAACTAGATGTAAACCATCTAATGCAAATAAGAAGAGACAAATTGAAAGAACTTCAAGATGCAGGAAAAAATCCTTTTGAAATTACAAAATACGATAGAACAAATACAGCAGGGGAAATAAAAGCAAAATATGAAGAATTTGAACAAAAAGATGTAAAAGTAGCTGGAAGAATAATTGCAAAAAGAATAATGGGAAAAGCATCATTCTGTACAATACAAGATTGCGATGAAAAAATCCAAAGTTATGTTAGCATAAATGACCTAGGAGAAGAAAGCTATAAAGAATTTAAGACATATGATATAGGAGATATTATTGGAATATCTGGATTTGTATTTAAAACAAGAACTGAAGAAATTTCAGTACATGCAAAAGAAGTAGTTTTATTATCAAAATCATTAAGACCACTACCAGAAAAATTCCATGGATTAAAAGATACAGACTTACGTTATAGACAAAGATATGTTGATTTAATAGTAAATCCAGAAGTAAAAGATACATTTATTTTAAGAAGTAAAATACTAAAAGAAATCAGAAAATTTATGGATGAATATGGATACATGGAAGTTGAAACACCAATGCTTACAACAGTTGCAACAGGTGATGCAGCTAGACCATTTATCACACATCACAATACACTTGATTTACAAATGTATTTAAGAATTGCACCAGAATTAAATTTGAAAAGATTAATAGTTGGTGGATTTGATAGAGTATTTGAAATTGGAAAGAACTTCAGAAATGAAGGTATGGATATAAAACACAACCCAGAATTTACAAACATGGAATTTTATGCAGCATACCAAGATTACAATGATATGATGCATACAGCAGAACAATTAATATCAACAGTAGCACAAAATGTATTAGGTAAAACAACAATTGAATATGATGGAAATGAAATAAATCTAGCACCAGGCTGGAAAAAGATATCAATGATAGATGCAATAAAAGAAGTAACAGGAGTTGACTTCAACGCAATTAATACAGATGAAGAAGCACAAGCGATAGCTAAAGAAAAAGGTGTTGAATATGAAGAAATCAAAAATACAAGAGGACATATCATAAATGAATTCTTCGAAAACTTTGTTGAAGAAACATTAACTCAACCAACATTTATCATAGATTACCCAGTTGAGGTTTCACCACTTACCAAGAGAAAGAAAGAAGATCCAAGACTTGTTGAAAGATTTGAATTATTTATTGGAGGAAGAGAATACGGAAATGCATATTCAGAATTAAATGATCCAATCGACCAATATGAAAGATTTATGAAACAAGTTGAAGCTAAAGAAAAAGGTGATGAAGAAGCTGGAGGTATGGACGAAGATTTCGTTACAGCACTTGAAATTGGTTTACCACCAACAGGAGGAATGGGAATAGGATTAGATAGATTAATAATGCTATTAACAAATTCAGCATCAATTAGAGATGTATTATTCTTCCCAACAATGAAGCCATTAGCATAAGAAGAAAATTTTTTAATTGACTATGTTTAACATAGTCAATTTTTTTGTGATAAAATCACCCTAAAATATATTTGCCAACCAAAACTTTTAGTGTATAATTAAAAAGTAAAACAAATTGCGGGAGGAAAAAATGGGAAATAAGAAAAAACGTATCATTGCTATAATAGCCATAATAGCTATAATTCTTGGAATTGCAACAGGAATATATATCAGTAAAACAAGAGAAAAGAAACAAGAACAAATAGCGCAAACAGCAATCGCAAATCAAGATAAAGAAAAAAGCATAGATACATTAACAGATGTTGAAAAACAAATCGCAGGAATAGAAACAGACAAAAAAGATGACGAAGAAAAAACGTATTCAGAATTATACAAAGAATATTTGGAATTACCAGAAGAAAAGAAAAGCGAACTAGAAGTAATACCGAGAAAAGAAGAAGTGCCCTATGAAAAGATAGAAGAAATCAAAGAAAATCTTGATAAAGAAGATAAAAAAGATCCTACACCGGCAGAAAACGAAATACCTGCACAATTTAATCTAGCAGACAAAATAGACATAAAAGTAGAAGATCAAGGACGCTACGGACTATGTTGGGACTTCGCATCAATGAAAGCACTTGAAACACACTTAGCATTAAAAAATATAGGAAACTACGACCTATCAGAATTACATGTAGATTATATAACTTCAAACCTTATGTATGGATCAAGACAATTACATGAAGGCGGGAGCTTCGGAGTGTTCAAAGAATATTTAATGGAATCAGGAGTAGTATTAGAAGAAAAAGTTCCATATGACTTTAAAGAATATGAAGAAGAAGAATATGAAAAATTTCCCGACATGGAAAAAGTAATAGAAGTAACTGAAACGGTTGACTTTCCGTCAATGTACAAAAACTTAGATAATCAAGTTTCAAACGAAGAATTAAAAGAATTTAGAGACACAGTAAAAAGACACATTATGAAAAACGGAGGGTTATACACATCAATAGTTTCAACAAGAAATGTAAATGCTTATGTACGACCAGAAAATAATGAGTTATGGACAAACCATGCTGTAACAATCGTGGGGTGGGATGATACATATCCAAAAGAAAACTTCTCAGACAATGGTTACATACCAGAACATGATGGTGCATACATAGCATTAAACTCATGGGGAGAATATTCTAATCAAAACGGATACTATTACATTTCTTATGATGACAAATATGTAGAATCAAACCTTAGTGGAATTGCATCAACAACAATGGAAAACGCATACAGAATAGAATCAATAAAAAATAGCGCAATCAAAGATTACCTAAAAGAAAATTACAGCAATTTATTTATAAAATATAACGGTGAAGACTATATAACAAAAAATACTATTTCTAACATAATGACGTTAGATTTATCAAACCGCAATATGAACTCATTAGACGGAATAGAGATTTTTAATAACATATACATAATTGATATTTCAAACAATAACATAAAAGATTTAACACCACTTACAAAAATAAAAACATTAACAAGTATATATGCGTCAAACAATAAATTAAAAGACGTGAGTGTATTAAAAAATATAAGAAAACAATCCGAATATTCAATATTAGACATAGACATATCCAACAATCCATACGTAACAGGATTTGGCGAAATTACTGACATAGAAATATTAGATATAAGTAACTGCAACGTAAAAGATGTAAGTAGTTTACAAAACTGTACAAAATTGATTAGCTTAGCAGTTAAAAATACACCAGGAATAACGGGACTAGATAAATTACCAGAAAGTGTATCACTACTTAACCTAGCAAATTGCAAATTAGACAAACTTCCACAAGCAGACGGAATTTTATTAAAAGTAAATGCGCTAATTGTACCCCAAAATAATATAACAAACCTTAGCGGTATAGAAAACTTGGAAAATCTATATGAATTAGACGTATCAGAAAATCCAATAACAGATTGGAGTAGTCTGCATAATAAAATTTTTGGAAATATAGATGAATACAATTCATCATTTACAATAAGAGCCGAAAACTGTGGAATTGAAGATGTAAGCGAATTTGCAAAAATTAATACACCAGTATCTTTAGAACTTGCAAACAATAATATAAAAGATGTATCAGCACTTAAAGACAAAGAAGTATATTGGATAGACTTATCTGGAAATAAAAACATAACAGGACTAAACAACTTAACTCGAACAGACACAATAGTACTAGATAACTGCGATTTAAAAGACATTTCAGAAATTACAGACTTAGAAAATCTATATAGTCTAAGTCTAGAAAACAATCAAATTACAGACTTAAATGAAATATCAAAAATAAAAAACTTAGGAAACTTATCATTAGCAGGAAACCAAAACTTAACAGGAACACTGGAAAGCGAATCATTAGGAGTACTAAATTTAAGTAACTGTAACATTGATAAAAACTTTGATTTTTCAAAATTACCATCACTAAGTCTAATAAATATTTCCGGAAGCCAAGATCAAGCAGAACTTATAAAATCGATAAATAAAAACAAAATAGAGTATTTGTCAATAGTTGCAGACACGATTAATTACGAACAGTATGCGAAGATAAGAGAAGAAAATCAAACAGCAAATTTGACCAATATAACAATAACATTAAATACTAGTAAAAATGCTGAAAATCAAATAGATATATCACAATATAAAGAACTAAGAAACATATTAAGAAGATATTTCACAACAACAGCTTATTCAATAAGAAACGGAACTCTTAAAAAGAATTGCAATCAAATAGATATAACAAGCAAAGCACAAGAACCAATTGAAATCATATTTAAAGAATATGGACCATCATTAGGCAATTCAAAAATAACAATAACATACAACATGCCACAAACGACTGGCAAACCTGAACCAAGCACAACTGTGCAGGTAAGCACATCACCAGCCAGTACATTACCAGTAACAGAATCACCAGAAAATCTAAAGCCAGTATACACTGACGTACCAAGCAACAAAGCATACTAAAAAATGGATAAATATGATAATGGACAGTGGGATTCAAGTTCAACAGACTGGGATAGCGATTGTTAAAATCAAAATCATTCTTTCAAATATTTTCAACTAAAAAAGGAGAAAATATTACTGAAAGGATGATTTTTTATGTTCAAACCAGAAAATATATATTATGAAAAAGAAATTTTAGATTACAAACTTGGTCAAGAACTTATGGAAAAATACAAAGATGTTCCAAAGCATGAAATTGAAAATCACAATAACATAGAAGAAATGCGAAAAAAATCTAACACAGAATTTATGAATATGAAGCGAAATTTAATTATTGGAGTAAGAAAAACTCATAACTTTGTTCCAAACCACAAAACCTCAGATTTCCTAGTACCATATACATCATCAGGATGCACAGCAGCTTGTATGTATTGTTATTTAGTGTGTCATTATAATAAATGTGCATATTTAAGACTGTTTGTAAATAGAGAAAAAATGCTTGAAAAAATAATAAAAACAGCCGAAAAATCAGAAAAAAATTTAACCTTTGAAATAGGAAGTAATAGCGATTTGATATTAGAAAACACTATAACTAATAATTTAGTATGGACAATAGAAAATTTTAAAAATACTAAAAAAGGACATTTAACATTGCCAACTAAATTCTCAATGATAGAACCAATTTTAGGACTTGATCACCAAGGAAAAGTAACTATTAGAATGAGTGTAAATCCAAAAGAAATAATAAACAGAGTTGAACTAGGAACGTCAAGTTTAGAAAATAGAGTTAAAGCAATAAATTCATTGTGCGAAGCGGGTTACCAGGTAGGAATACTTATTGCACCAGTAATAATGATTGATGATTGGAAAGAAAAATATCTAGAGTTAATACAAGAATTAGAATCTAAGCTATCACCTAAAAGTAAATCAAAAGTGTTCTTTGAAGTGATTTTTATGACATACAGCTTTGTACATGACAAAATTAATTCAGAAGCATTTCCTACAGCAATGAAAATTTATGACAAAGACAAAATGCAAGGAAGAGGAAAAGGAAAATATATGTATAAGCAATCTTTAAGAGACGACGGCAAAGAATTTTTAGAAGAGCAACTAAAAAAATATTTTCCAAATAATAAAATAGCATATATGGTATAAAAAGGAATGCAAGAAATCTTACAACGTTTTCTTGCATTTACAATTCATTTACGAAGAAAATATTTGATAAATTTGAAAAATATGTTATAATTGCAACATATGAAAACTAAAGATAACCAGAAATGGTTGGAAAGGAATATTATGTATCAAATAGATAAAAAAACAGTATATATAATAATGGCAATTTTGCTATTTCTAACGCTATATAATTTAGCAACATTTAATTTAGTAGCAACACTCCTAACATTACCGGGAGTAATTTTAGCAATGACATTTCATGAATTTGCGCATGCTTTTGTTGCAGATAGATTAGGAGATCCAACACCAAGAAATCAAGGAAGGTTAACATTAGATCCATTAAAACACATAGATCCAGTAGGAATATTTTTGCTAATTTTTGCTCACATGGGTTGGGGCAAGCCAGTTCAAATAAATCCAAATAATTTTTCAAAAATGTCAAAAGAAAAGGGAGAAGCTCTAGTAGCTTTAGCAGGACCTGTTATGAACTTTATATTGGCATTCATTTTAATGATAATTTTTTATGCTTTAATAATATTTGTTCCAGGTACAGGAGTCCTAAAATCACTAAGTGCAATAAATGTAGCAAATGTTGTTATTACAATGCTATACTATGCAATAGTTGTAAATGTTGGGCTTGGAGTATTTAACTTGATTCCAATTCCACCATTAGATGGATCAAAAATATTTTTAAGATTTTTACCATATAGAGCTCAAAGATGGATTGATGAAAATATGCAAATGATATCTATAATATTTTTATTCTTATTTGTAACAAATATATTAGGATATATAACAACACCTGTAATTACTGTAATAATGAATGGAATAGAATTTGTTGTAAGAGCGATTTTTTCAATATTTATATAAGAAGGTAGTAAAAAGTGGAAAAAGATATATATGTATTAGGAATTGAATCAAGTTGTGACGAAACATCAGTAGCCATTGTGAAAAACGGAAGAGAAGTTCTTTCAAATGTTATAAATTCACAAATAAAAATTCATGAAAACTATGGAGGAGTAGTACCAGAAATAGCTTCAAGATGCCACACAGAAGTAATAAATCAAGTTATGAAACAAGCATTAAAAGAAGCTAACATGAAATTAGAAGATATTGACGTAATATGCACAACATATGGACCAGGATTAGTAGGAGCTCTATTAGTAGGAGTTTCATATGCAAAAGGGCTAAGCTTTGCAGCTAACAAACCTTTATTAGGAGTAAACCATATAGAAGGACATATTGCTGGAAATTACATAACTCATAAAGATTTAAAACCACCATTCCTATGTATGATGATGTCTGGAGGCAATACTCAAATTGTGTATGTAAAAGATTATACAGAATTTGAAGTTCTAGGAAAAACAAGAGATGATGCTATAGGAGAAGCTTTTGATAAAGTCGCAAGAGTTGTTGGGTTAGGATATCCAGGAGGACCAAAAGTTGATAAATTAGCAAAAGAAGGTAAAGAAATTATTGAATTACCTGTTGCTCACATGGACAATATGGACTTTTCATTTAGCGGAATAAAAACAGCAGTAATAAATTTGAACCACAAAGATCCAAATATAAACAAAGCAGATTTATGTTTAAGCTTTGAAAAAACAGCAACGGACATGTTAGAAAATAACATAAAAAAAGCTATTAAAGAAACTGGAATAACAAAGATAGTTTTAGCAGGAGGCGTATCTGCAAATTCTTACATAAGAAACAGATTAGAAAAAATGGCAGAAAAAAATAAATTGGAAATGTATTTTCCAGAATTAATATTATGCACAGACAATGCTGCAATGATAGCATCAGCAGGATACTATAATTATATAAAAGGCAAAAAATCAGATTTTACATTAAACGCAGTACCAAATTTAAAATTAGGAGAAGAAAAAGAATGTCAATCTTTGTAATAGCCGACTTGCATTTGTCTTTTGGAGTAAATAAACCAATGGACATTTTCGGAAGCAATTGGGAAAGACACGAAGAAAAAATCGCAAAAAGTTGGAAAGAAAAAGTAAAAGAAGAGGACTTAGTATTATTACCAGGTGATTTTTCATGGGCAATGAAATTAGAAGACACACAAAAAGACTTTGAATATCTAAATAGCTTACCTGGAAAAAAATTATTACTAAAAGGAAATCACGACTATTGGTGGACAACACTCAACAAAATGAGAAAATTTATAAAGGAAAACAAATTCGAAAATATTGATTTTATCCAAAATAATTATTACGAATTTGAAGACAAAGTGATAACTGGTGTCCACGGATGGGTAATTGGAGGAAAAGAAGAAGACAATAAAATTTTAAGAAGAGAAAAATTAAGATTGCAAATGGAATTAGAAGCAATCCAAAAAGAATATGGCGATTCAAAAGAAATAATAGTTGTAATGCATTATCCACCTTATGAAAATCCAGAAACAAAACAACAAAATCCATATGCTGAAATTATGGGAAAACATAATGTTAAAAGATGCTACTATGGACATCTACATGGTGAACAAGCATATGGAAATGTAAAAGATTATAATTTGTATGGTATTGAATATAAACTAATTAGTGCAGATTATTTGAACTTCGAATTACAGAAAATATAATACCACTAGACAAATATGGCAAAATATAGTAAAATGTATAAGTAGCAATTCAATAAGGATTAAGCAACATAGGAGGTAGAGGTATGGTATTGGATAGGGAAACATTAGAACGGATTGTATCAACCGAAGAAATTAATAAGATAATTAGCAAAATCCAAAAAGCGCCAGAGGGGGCAGTTATGTTTAAAACAAAATGCTATAAGAATCAAGACGTTGAAGAAACACTCTTTGATTTAGCAGGAGTGACTTACACGATTACCTTAATTGGTACAGAGTGTAATTATGTTAAAGGAACAAAATAATACCAAAGGCGACGCGACCGCCTCAGAAAAGCTTGGACACACTGTCCAAGCTTTTTTATACATTAAAGCATAAAAAAACACTTTTAGGATGAAAGCTCTTGATATATAGAAAGATAGAAAGCCAAATACATATTACAGAGGTTAAATATCAATAAAAAATAAAATGAAATTTAGCTAAAAAGAGTGACATATCTAAGTTTTTTATTTGAAAGTATTGCAAAACCTAAAAAAGTCTGATATAATAGCAAAGCATTAAAAAGCACGCAAGTTTAGTTTAGGCTTGTGCTAGTACAAACTAGTGACCCTAAATGCTAAAAATTAAGGCTTGCGGAAGTATAAAAAACAAGGAGGAATTTAAAATGGCAGTAGTTGCAA
>OIYY01000535.1_pt1 | contig 26158 bp, 18 predicted proteins | sample 1588341 | NCBI WGS metagenome assembly OIYY01 (sample SAMN03283287) | human gut metagenome | biome: human-associated habitat; material: feces | host: Homo sapiens | place: Peru | collected 2012 | reverse complement strand
TCGGTCATTGTGTCACCTCGATTTGCTCTTCTAAAGTTCTTATTTGCTTACGAAGCTCTTCGGTGTAAGCAATCTTATCTTTGTAGTCGTCAGCTGTTGCAACTCCCATTGCAATTTTCACACCTATGTAATCATAGTTTGCAAGTTCCTGCTTTAACATTTGAATTTCAGCCTGTGGGTCAGGTGTAAAAACTTCTTCTTCAATTTCGACATATTTGCCGTTAATTTCTGCAAACATAAATATCCCTCCTATGCTCTAATGCCGTAAATTTTGATTGTTGGTTTTGCGGCGACAGGGAAAGGTTTCGTTGTACTAATAGTAAACTTATTTATACTGTTTTTCGTAGTATAGCCAAAATTGCCGCCGACTGCCATATTATTTGGGGAGTAAGCACTTCCGTCTGCGCCATAATTTGAATACATCAAACACATTTGTTTGTCTATTTTTTCATATAAATAAATTCTTTGTAGTTGTCCAATTCCTGACGTATGAAGAATTGTTATAGCCCCTGGTGTAAAATAAGGGGCATATGTAAATGAGCCAAAATCTGCCCGAACAATACCAAGAGAATAGTCATTTTCCAACTTATCTCTTGTAGGAAAACTTACTTCAACTAACATTTCCTTAAAATTATAATCAGTTCCGTCAGGTTCTTTTGTTCGCTCAACAAGTTTAACTTCTTCAGTCAAAACAATAGTTTCAATCAATTCAAATTTTTCATTAGCTTTAGCACCCACGGCATTGCTCATATCTTGAATTGACATTTTTTCTGCAGTTCCTGTAAGAGCTTGAACGCTATTGGATAAGTTATCCAGCAAACCCTTACTTACATTCACTCTCTCATCACTCATTCGCTGTCACCTCATTTTCGTTTATTACTTCGGCTTGAACTGTTGAAGCGCCGTATTTTAAGTTGTCGCCGTTCTCAATATCGAGGCAAAGCTTGCCATTCTGCCACTTCAAGCCGTCACCGAGGACGATTTTATCTTGTTTTGCAGAAATTTGCTCGTCATAGGTTTGGAAATATTGCATCATAGCTTCGGCAAATTCCTTCATAGTTATTGAAAGGTTGTTTTCGTCAATGCTCTTAAATTTGACAAGCGCTTGTGAAATGTCAATGTCAGTCATATCTATTAAGGAAATCATACTTTCAACTTCTGAAAGTGCCGGGCAGTAATCTCCCATATCCCAATCATTTGTACTGTTTATGTCAACAAAGAAAGTTCCTGAACCAAAAATAACCACAGCAGTGCCATCGTAAACGCTAATTATTGTGCCATAAGGCAGGTCAGCACAATTGCCAATATTCACACCTTTGTCATTAGTGACAAAAACTCTACTGCCATTTTTCCTTGCAACAATGTATGCGCCGTCAGCAAGTTTTGACCCGTCAAATTCTTCGGTAGTGATAAGCGCAACAGGGTTATTGGTAAGTTTAGTGTAGTCGGTAGTACCGGGGTCACCTTTAGCACCTTTAAGTCCTTGAACACCTTGCTCACCGGTATCGCCCTTGTCGCCTTTTGCTCCCTGAACACCTTGTGGTCCGGTATCGCCTTTGTCACCTTTAGCACCCTTTTCGCCTTGAACACCTTGTGGACCGGTATCTCCCTTTTCACCTTTAAACTCACCGTTAGCGAGTTTATCTTCAAGTGTTTGTGAAATATCATTTGCTCTTTTAGTAGCTTCAACAGCCTTAACTGTTTGAGCGGCTAATGCTGAATAATCTTCTGATTCTATTATTTTAGTATCGTCTGCCAAGACATCATACACTTCAATTTCAAATCTCGGAGAACTCAAAACTTGCGGACCTGAAGAATTAGCGCTGATAAGACGCAATTCGCAACTTATAGTTCCCTGTGTTTCAAGGAATTTCCGTGTCGGTTCAAAAATAGCAACACCTGATTCCACTCTACAATCGACAAATAAGCCGTTTGTAGCGGCAACATATACATTAACATCCTCATCAAGATAGAATGGTTTGCCACCGTCGGTTAACGAAATTATTATTTTTCTTGAATTAGCGTCGCCGTATCTTTCGTCTACACTCCATTGAGTTCCGCTTTTCTGCAAATCAAGAGATTTTCTATAAGCTTGTTTTTCCATATGCTCACCTCTTGAATTAGTATACAAAAATACCGAGAGTGTTCGTCACACCCTCGGTATTAATTATTTAAGCCAATATTGATTAATGTAAGCTATAACTTTTGTCCTATCCCCATAAAGACCTGTCTTAGTCATTATTGTGATTATCTTCGCTCTTTCGTCTGCATTACCATTAATGAATTTTTGCTTATATTGATTTGTGATTGAGGTCCTTAACCCAAAAACAGCGTTATCCTCTGTCATACCGTTAGCAACTTTTGCTTCCACTCTCTTGTTGACATAACCTTGAATAGTCTTTGTATCATTGGTTTTAAAAGCTTCAATCATTGCTTCGGTATTATAAGATGAAGCTTCCCAATTCGTGAAATCTTCATCATCAAAGTATCCGGTCATTTTGAGTTTTGACTTAATCTCCTTTCTTTTCGATTCGTCTGACAAATATTCTTCTTTAAAAGTGCTTGAAAGCGAAGACTTTATGCTTTTTTCTGCTTCCGACTTGGTTTTGCCGTTAGCCATATCAGTTTTGATATTATTATCAATTATTGTTTTTATAACAGTTTTATCGCTACTGTTAACAGCGTTAATCAAATCAGTCTTGTTATAAAGCTTACTTTGCGTATCTTCCTTTTCATCATCAAGCTTAACTGCGTCTATGGCTTTTTCAATAGTATCATCATCCATACCGCTTGAAAGAAGTGTATCAAGTGAATTATTAAACTTCTCAGTATCTTCATCAGCTTTATAGCCTGCTGCCTTTTCAATTTCACTTGCATATGACTTTATTGATTTGAAAGCAAGTTCATAATCAAAGCCGTCACTTTCAAGCTGCTTTGCAGTGCTGATAGCCGATTTTATATCACCGTTCAAATAATCAAGACCTGCTGTCGCTACTCTTTCATCATTTTCAATCAAGCCTTTTTTGATATAGTTATCCGGGTTATTCACATTATCGGCAATGCGTTTGTACATTTGCTTATCATCATTTATGATTGATTCGTAAATCATTTGGTTTTTGTCCTTTTCGGAAAAAAGGTCAAGTCCGAAAACTGCAAGTGCATCGTCAGTAAGTAAAGCTTCTTTAATATTCGATTTTGTAGCTTCCTTAGTCATTGCAGAATCAAATTTGAAGCCTTTCTTTGCGCCTTTAACGACATTAGCAACACTGTTAATATCTCGAATAACATTTTTGACCGGCAAGCCGAAGAAAGCGCCGAGCGCACCGGCAAGGCTTTCCGTTTTTTCTTCAAAACTAAGCTTATCACTATTCAGATTATTAATTGAATTATACAAATCACTGACAACTGACATATCAGCTCTCGTCACATCATAGCCTTGAAAAATCGAAACGACATCCTTAACAAATGCAATTTGGTTAACCGGGTTAGCATTGTCGATAAAGTTAGGAATAAGTTCCGCAAGATATTTTTCAAAATAAGTCTTATCGTCATCATCATTACGAGCAGCTGTAACTATAGATTGAAGAAGCGAGTTAATAACACTTGCAATAACAAGTGACGCAATAATTCTTGTCGCCTTTTTCTTACTGAATTTACCACGCTTTGCCTGAACAGTTGCATTAACGAGCATATTAAGAGAAGTTGTCGGCTCCGCCATAAAAGCCGTTGCCATTTTCACTGCTCCGTTTTTACTGCGCATAAGAGCTGAGCGAGAAAAGACCGAATCATAAACCTGCGTTTTTGTGATTACTTCCGTAAATCTTTCGCCTGCTTTTTTTAAGCTCTCCTCTCCTGTAAGTTCAGGATGTTTGTCCTTTGTTTCGGCTTTACAAGCGTTCCAAATGTGCGCCCAGGTTATCTCATCAGCCTTTGAAGCCGCAATTCCGAAAACCTCGTCACGAAACGAACCGTCTTTGAAAAATGCAGATAACTTTTCTTTGCCCTTATAATCAACATTATTGAGATAATCAACTGTGCTTTGCGCCATATTAGTATCGAAATATCCCATTTCCTTGATTATAGCTATCGGTGCATATTTCTTTATTTCTTCATAACTGCGCTTTGTGAAAGTAGTTTTAGCAAAATATTTTGTGTCAATTATTGATAACGCTCTGCCAATAGCAGACGGTTGCTGAATAGCGACTGAAGCCGACGCAAAAACAGCGTTTTTCTTGAACATACTTGTAAGCTTATCAACAACATCCGAACCGGCTTCATGAATCACACCGCCGTTAAGGTCCTCAAGTAAATCGCTGATGTAGCTTGTTGCCTTTTTGCCATAAGCATTTTCAACCAAAGTTCTTATTGAATTATAATTATCGCCATTACTTGATTGATAGTTATAAACACGGTCAAAGTTTTCGAGCGGCAAGGCAAAAGCATTGTAGCTTGCCATTTCGTCAATATGGCTTGCCCAAACATTATCAAATTCTTCAAGAAGAAGTGGGTTTTCGGCTTTTTCGATAGTTGCATTTGTAAAGCCTGAATTTATAAGCTTTTTAGCACCTATTGTTTCTACACTACTTTTGTGCATATAGTTTTTTGCGGTTCTTGCCGGATAATAATTTTCTTCCTTAAACAGTTCAACATCATAAAGTTGTCTTGATATTTCATTACCTTTTTCCGCCATATCAGTTGAAAGGTACTTAACCATATCACGAACATATGATTTTTGTTCTTCTGTAAGCATACTTTTAATTTTTGCAATATCTTCAAAAGCAAGCTTGTGAGTTAAGCTATCATTCCACTTGTAATTTTTATCTTTAAGTGTTTGAATAGCACTTTTAGGCTTGTCGGTAATAACAACACCGCCGTGCACAATATGATTAAGAGTCTGCCTACGATTACTCATAGCATAAATTGCCATAAGCTGTTCAAGATTAAGATTAAGCTTATCTCCTGCTGCCGTAGTTATTTCATAGCGTTTTTTTCTATTCCACTCTTTCCATTTATACTTTTCTCGGACATCATTAGCATAGTTCCTGCTGTTATCAACAGTAACAGCCCAAGTGTCTTCACCTTTTCTTACATCACGATATAGCCTAAGAAGCTCATCAGAGCCGAGATATTCAAAGAAATATTCAGGTTTCATAGAACCATATTTAATTGAATCAACAATACCCAAGTCAAACTTTTTATTTCCTTTGAACTTTTCAAGTTCTTCGGACACTTTTGAAACACTGCTCTCAATAGTTTTATTCCTTTCGGCATAGAAAAGCTTGTTGACATTATTGCACACCTGAACAGTTGTGCGCACAAGGTCATCCACCACTCTAAGTTCATCAATAGTAAAGTCTTTAGCCGTCCTGTCACCTATCATTGTCTGCAACTGGTCTATACGCTGGCTTACATAGTTATTATAAACAGAAGTCACCATTTCGTAATCGTCATTGTTTTTCAGTGACTTGAAACTACGGTCAAGAGCATTAAGCTTTGAATAAATTTCACTGTCAAGCTTTGAGCCAAAAGAAATAACATCAACAATTCCTTTAACAGCTTCAACCATATTATTAGGAATATGTTTTTTCTTATCCTGCTTAGCAAGTTGTGCAAGCCTTATGGCACTTCTTTGGAAACTTTTATAAAGCATACTCTTCTCTCGTTTTTCTTTTTGCTTCTTTCTGTAATCAGCTTTATACTGCACTGTTTCCTCTTTGAGATTAGCCCTATACTCCCTATTTTGTTGCAATAGTTGACGGCGAAAGTCGCTGAACTCTTTTCTATGCTTTTCTTTTTCGCTTGCAAGTTCTTTTTGATACTGATTAACTCTTTCAGCGTATCTTGACCTTGCTTTCAAAAACCGTTTTTCGGTTTTATCGGCTTTAGTTTCGTACAACGGTGTTTTGAAATATACTGAAAGAATATCATTAGCAAGACTTTCAAGGTATTCTTGCTTGTCGTAGCCGTATTCATTGTCAATATATCTGTCTTTGTATGTATTAACAAGGTCGAGAAGAATAATAGGCAAATCTTGTGAATTATCGCTTGAAATAAGATTACCAAACATTTCTTCCATTTCATTAGACAAATCATCAAGCAAAATGCCGTCGTCGGTAATATTAATCTTACCTCTTGCGGCATTTCTATATTTACCGTAGCTGCCATAATAATATGCAACCTCTGACTTCTGCTTATCCGAAAGCTTAATTTTTGTATTTTTTAAATAATCAAGCATTTCCTGTTCTTGGTCAGTCGGTTGATATTTTTGCTTTCTTTCGTTATCAACAAGTTTCTCTGCAAGATTGTAAGCGGCATTATATAACCGTGCAGAAGTATCAAGTGCGTGCCAGGTCTTCATATCTTCAGCTACTTCAACACCGGTCACACGAGTAGGTGTAAGCTTTATAATATTTCTGCCTGCCGCAAGCAACGCATTTGTACTAACTTCTCTGCCGTTGGTAAGTTCAAACTGATGTTTTAAAAGCTCATTTACCTCTTTAAGGTGCTTGTTTTCACGCTTTAGCTGTGAGTATTCGACATAGTCCACATCACGAGAAAACAATGCACTTTCGCCTATATTGCCTTCAGGACGACTATTATAGCCATAATGTTTTAATACACTTTCGGGAAGTATGTCAGGAAAATAATTATTGACATAATTGAGCAAATTGGATATACTAATTTTAGAAGTAGTAAGAGCTGTACCGTTTATCGGTCGAAACTCTGGCTCGTTAAGAGCGGCTACTTCTTTTTTTGCGTTCACTGCATATAATACATCTATTGATTGAATTTCATTATTATGCCTATTCACTACAAAAGAAACTACATAGGGTTCATTATCATTGTTTTTAGCTATGCCAATTAGAGCATAGCTATTTTCTATATACTTGCTTCTTGGAACAAGTTCGTTAATTCTAATTGAATTTTTAAGTATACTTCCAACATTAATAACAACTGGAGCATTTATACTAAGTCTTCTATCAAGTGAATGTCTAATTGCAGACTTTGAAACAATAATATCTGTTTTAATATCATCAACATATATTACTGCATTTCCGTTTTCGTTTACTTTGCCGATTTTCTTAGCATTATCAATAGCAGTTTCAATTATATTTTTTCTACTAATTGAATTTGCCTTGTAATCAATGCTATCGTCAATTCTTGTAATCTTCATATCTGGCTTTTTAGTAAGTTCTTCATACGAATAATCAACATCACGAGAAAATCTGATATCTTCATTTTCGGTTGGTGCAAGATTATCGGCAAGTTTAATTTGATTAGAATTAAAAGCTATAAATTCTTCATTTTCATTATTCACACCGTCATAGCCGAGGCTTTCAAGATATTCTCTTGCCTTAACACCTGCATTATTTTGACCTTGAAATTTACGAAGCGCTTTATATCCCATTTGCTCACTTGCTGGGTTTGTAATATTGATATAATAAGCGTTGACATTACTGCCGTAACCTTTAGCGTCAAGCTCCCAAGGGCTGAAAAACATTCCTTGAATATCCATATTTGCTCTGCCTTTGGTCTTATCAAAAACAGTGAAGTTTTCGGATGTACCATGGTATACTTTAAGCAAATTACCGTCTTCATCACGAACCTTTGAATTTTTAAAATACTCCGCCTGCTGCTGTGTGAGTTTATTTCCGTCGCTGTCAATATCAAGTGAGTATTTAACATCATTAGAATTTTTATTGACATTTTGCAATTTATTGAGTAAACTATATATGGAAGATGAAGCATTGCTGGGTGTCGTCTTTTGACTATTCCCAGTCTTGAACAATGTTTCATCTTCTTTTTTGTTTATCAGTGCTACTTCATGTAAATAATATTCGTTACTGTCCTTATTTACATTCACTACTGTGGCAACATAATAGTCTTCGTTTGCTATTTTTATTGGAGCGGAAAACACAGCTGTATCATAATCACGATTCTTATAATTATCAGTATAGTCAATAATTCTGCCGTTTTTTATAACATCCGGCACTGCCATAAACGCAACGGCTTTCTTCCTGCCTATTCCGTGAGAAACAGAAGACTTTACGCCTGTACGATTTAGTACTATAGTTCCGTATTTGCTTTCAACTTTGTTTCCTATTGACTTGAAATAATCTGACACTTGTGTAACAAGGTCGGTTTCGCCTTTAGCAAATTCATTGCCGTTAAGTGAAGCCACCGGTTTCATATTTGCAACATACTTAATGTTTTTATCAAAATCGGTATCGCTGTTAAATTCAACATTCAATGCGTTTGCAGGCTTTTCATCAACCTCAACACCATTTTTGAGATTTTTGCTTGCACCGTCAAGAACAGAAAGAAATTGATTACAGATATGCTCCGCCTGCTTTTGCTCCATTTGCATAGCTGTTTTTGCCGCCGACTGCAAATTAGAATTTTTTATAACATCCTTGATTTTTTCAATAACTGATTTAAGGAAATCGGTAATTGTTTCGAGGATGTTTTTCTTTTGTGCCGGGGTTTTGGTTTCATCAAGATAATTGACAAAACTTTCTATACCCTCATCAGTTGAGAATAAGCCTGAAATTGCGTCATTAGTCAACTCGTTCAGCGCTTCTTCCCTTGTTTTGCTTCCCTCAGCCTTTGAGTATGTATCAACATAAGCGTCAACAAGTGTATTGAAGTCTTCTGCGCCTTTTTCTTTTACAAACCAATCACGAATAGCAGTTTGAACATTTTTATATTCGCTTTCATTATAAGCAAGACCGAATTCACCGAGTTCGTGAAGAAGTGCGTTATACTCACCGCTACCGTCACCGTTAACCACAATCTTAGCAAGTGACGAAATAAACTGACCGTTACCGGCGCTCTTTCCGTCAGAGCGTCTTTCAATATCCACACCGACTTTTTGCGCTGTTTTAATGAAAATATCATCAATAGTACTGTCACCGTTTGAAGTGTTAGTATACTCACCCTCAATATGTCTGACGGCAAGGGTAGGCGCTTTAACATCATTTCTTTGAGAAACAACAAAATTGTCATAATTAGTTGCGTCAGTCTGACCGGCACGATAGATATTTATTGCAGTTTTGCCTAATAATCTAAGTGACGGAATAAAAACAGAATTTTGCCTTACAAAATCGGTATAACTGAGTTCAGGCTTTGCCACGCCGAGTTCATATATTGTTTTAGCCTGTTTAACATATGTTCTGATATCGCCGTTAAAATTTTCAGGCTTATTTTGAGCAAAGTTGAGATAAACGGCATTAGCACCCGAGTTGCCGAAATTGTTGTTAACTATTTCATTAACAAGTATCTGTTGTGTATTATCGGCTAAATTAACGCTGTTATATTCTATTTCTCCGGCGGAAGTGCGAAGTTTAATGTCGCTTTTATCTTCGCTTATAGAAAACGGATGTTTGCCCTCGATTTTAATTGGAGATTGATTACCGTTCGTATCACTTATAACAGCATTAACATTAAATCTTGGGTTATTGCTTTGCTGTACCGCTGAAAAGTCTTCTTCAACATTTGGTGCAGTGTTCTGCGTTGTATTTGTTGCATTTTCAGTTCTTTGCTGATACTTGTTTAAGCCGTCATATACAAAGCTATAATCTGTAAAGCCGCTTTTTAGCTTTGTTGACAAATCGGCAAGTGCAGAAGTTGAAATATTTTTGCTCGTAAAATCTGAGCCAAACTGTTCATTAATTGCACCGAGCGCCTTTTCACTGCTTGCAATATTTTTAACATCACTTTTGTTAAGGTCAATACCGCTTACTATTTTATTGACCGTTCTGTTTATTTTAGCTTCGTTCTTCTCACCTTTCACAGCAGTCGATATATTTTCCTTAAAGCCCTCTTTAAGTATCTCTAATTGAAGCTGTCCGAGCCTTTTATCGCTAAGCTTAGAATAATCGACACCGCCGTTATTAACCGAAGTACCCGAAAACACATCCGTGCTGTTGTCGCTATTTATAGTATGGGTTTTCTTTGCTTTTTGATTGAGTTCTTCGGCATATTTATAAGCTTTGCTCTTTTCATCTTTGCTAAGCCCGGTATCAATAAGATTTTTAATATCTTCATTACTTTGTGATTTAGCTTCAAAACCGAGTTCTCTTGCGTTGCCGTCATTAAAAGAAAATTTATTTATGGCTGAACCTACGCCGCCGACAACCGCACCCGAAAGAGCGCCACCGAGAAATGATTCACCGATTTGCATACCAAAGTCTTTAGCCACGGTATTACGAGCCTGCTGCTCGGTTGCTCCTTGCTTTCTGTATTCTTGATATTTGAGTGACAATTCCGACATATCACCGTTAATGATTTGGTCGGTAATAGCGTTAGAAATATCAGTAAAGGCTTCTTCCGAACCCTCAGTGAATGACTGTTTAAGAACATCTTTAACGGTATTAAGCACGCCTGTTCTGCCTGTTGCTTGTAAGGCATTGAATTTTTCAAGCGAAATTTTTTCAAAAAGCGATTCTGCAACACCTGCCGCAGTTGCGGTATAAAGTGCCTTATCCGCACTAAGTCCTCTTTGCGTTGCTTCAACAGCAGTATTAGCCGCCGCACCGCAGCTCATTATTCCGAGTGTAACAGGTTCGGGAAGCCAGGCAATAGAAAGCATATCGGCAACGCTAAGACCGGTTTGGTCGAGAAATGATACAACTTTGCCGGCGGTATCACTGCCGCTTTTTTCTTTAACATAATTATATAAATTCTCGGTGTTTTTCTCCTGCACAGCGTTTCTGAAATTAGTCGCAATAAAAGCAGAAGTGTTTGTGTCCATAGGCTTATACTCTTTTGATAAGGCATTACTTACACCTTGCTTAATCATATCTGGCACAGCCGCAACCTGCCCCATTTGAGCGGCAATATAAGCCGCCCTTGAAGTAATTGGGTGTTTATCGGCAAATTTGGATGAATCTTTTGCTATTTTTGCAGTTTCCTGCTTATTAATATTGCGAGTATATGTATCAAGCAAACTTTCAGCGTCATATCCACGCTTTTTAAGTGCTTGCATAGCAGTTTCGTAAGATTTGTTGTAAATGCTGTAATTTTCAGCTTGAACATTGTCACCGAACGAAGCCTGTCCGCTTTGTTTTGAGCGCTGATATTCTTGTAAGGCAATATCCGCATTTTGCTTATTCTTGTAAGCACTACCGACAAGTTTTTGAATATCGGTATTTTTCAGAAGTTTATTATTGCTATCCTGCTGCTTTTGATATTTTTCTTTTTGTTCTTTTTCCCTTTGAGCGGCTTCATATTTTCTGCGAGTAGCACGATTATATTCTGTATTAACTGTATCATCACCGTAAAGCTTGTCGCTCATTTCTTCCATTTTGGAAAGAAGTTTGTTTTTGGTTTGACCTTGACCGTTAATACGCTCGTAGTCATCTTTATATTTATCATATGTTGACCTTAATTCTTCCTTTTTAGTTTGAGCATTTTGAAAATTCTTTTTTGCCTGAGAAAAAGAAATATCATCCTTTTGGTTAAGCATATTCAAAACAGAATTAAGTTGTGTTTTCTTTTCATCTCTTATATATGCCTTAGTATTATTTTTATAATCGTTATAGTATTTCTGATAAGTTTTGTTTGAAACATTTTCACGATTATTCTTTACACCTTCATACATTGACTTAGAATATTCATAATTATCCTTAATCTGTTTTTGCTCGTCACGCCTTTTAGCTTTTTTTCTTAATTTATCGAAATCTATAGCCATAATTCAACCTCTTTTATTTCAATTTAAAATGTTTCAGCAACCAATTTGCCTGTGCTTCGTTAATAGTCTTTTTATTTAGCATTGATTCAATAGCGTTGGTTCTGCCCTCGTCTGTTCTGTTCATTCCGATTCCTTGAAGCATACCGTCTGAGATATTAAGATTTTCCTGTTCGCTTTTTGTTTTATCAGTCATATCATCCGGCGAAGAACCTTTGATTTGTGAATTTTCTGTGGTATTACTTGAAGTACGAGAATAACCGCCACCCGAACCGCCGCTTGACCGTCTTCCGCCTGAACTGCCGCCACTGCTTTTAGTTGCAGTGTATTTATATTGCTTATAAAGTGCGTCCGCTTGATATTGAGTGATATTGCCATTCTTGACTTGCTTATTAAGATATGACTTCATACCTTTATTATCTTTTTTATCCTTGAAGCTGTCGCACTTATCGGCGGCAAGTGAAAGATTAATTTCGTTAGCTTTCCACTTTTCGTTACGCTCATTTTCTTTCTTGTTCTCTTTGAGATTAGCGTCAAATTGCCTCTTATCTTCTGCAAGACTTGTTTTGTTTTTCCATTTATCGTAGCCGAGTTCAGCGTCAAATTGCCTTTGGTCTTCCGCAAGGCTTGTTTCTGTATTCCAACTATCATAACCAAGCTCATCATTGAATTGTCTTTGGTCCTCTGCAAGACTTGTTTCTGAATTCCATTTTTTATACGCCAACTCATTTTCGCTTTGCTTTCGTTCACTATCAAGCGAATTATCAAACTGCCTTTGATTTTCTGCAAGTTGATTTTCGTTCCAGTATCTTTCGCTTTCAAGTTCTTTTGCTGTATTTTCAGCGTTTTGTTCGTTCCAATACTGGTCTTGCCAAAACTTCTTATCATTAAGATATTCGTTAATCTTATTTGCATGCTCCTGATTATATCTTGAAGCTGAAGCACCGGCAAAGCTATTCCAAGCGTTTTGGTTATAATAATTGCTGTTTTCAACATTTTGATACCCTTGAATAGCCGACTGGTAATTTGACAGTTCATTTTGCTCTTTAGCGTTGTATTCATTCTGCGCCATTTGATAAAATGCAGGCAATGCTTCGTCTACCTTACTTTGATAATTTTCGTTTGTTTGGTTTGCAACAGCGTCAGAATATGTAGAACCGTAGCCACCGGTCAAATCACCGGCTGTTTGAGCAGTTGCATTCATTGACAAGTCACCGAGTTGCTGATACATTTTTGCATATTGCTGATATGCTTTATCACTTGCTTTGTCATATTCAAAAGATTTAGAATTAGCAATTTTGTCGTAGAGTTCATTCATTTTTTGAATATATCCATTTTCGTATTGCGCAGGTTGACTGTTAATAACTTGTCTTGCCTGTTCACGCTTTTTGCGTTCTTCGTCACTTTCGACATATGAATTATTATATTGTTGATATCGTCTTTTTGTATTATCTGAAATAGCCATTATTTACTTTCCTTTCGCTTGTTTGCGTTGCAACTGCTCCATTTGTTTATTATGGCGAATAGTTTCATTAAGCGTATCATTTGCTTGCTTAGCGCTCTGATTAAGTTGGTCCGTATGTTGTTGGGCATTTTGATTAAGTTGATTTGTATGTTGTTGTGAATTTTGGTTGAGCTGACTTACAGTTGACCATGCATTTTGATTCATTTGGTCTGCATGCTGCTGTGAATTTTGGTTAAGCTGGTTTGTCGCAATTTGTGCATTCATATTAAGTTCGTTTGTTTTCAAAATTGAATTTTGATTAAGTGTATCAGCGTGTTGCTGTGAACTTTGATTAAGTTGATTAGCATTGTTTATAGCAGTCTGATTAAATTCTTGCGCCCAATTCTTTTGATTTTGAGCATTAGTTAATCTCGTCTGTGCTAAATTTCTGTTATCGCTATACATATTGTATTGATTTTGATAATCATCTTGATATGCACCGTATACAGTGTTATAAGCATTATTAGCGGCGTCAAGACGATTATAGTAACTATTTTCCTGTGCATTCTTTTGCCCCTGAACTAAGTTATACTTATCCTGAATGCGATTATATTCATTCTGCCAATCTGTAAGCGCATTTGAACGAAGTTCAATAGCTTTATCATTTAAGCCGCTCATAGTATTGTTATAAGCCTGCTGCGCCGACTGCTGAGCATAGCTGTTGTTATAACCGCCGGTTGCATTCACTGCTGAAGCAAGCTGATTTTTCATTGCTTTGTCACCGGCTGACATATAATTTTGCTTGTACATTTGGAAAAGGTTATCTTTTTCTTGGTCATAACTAAAATCACCGTATTCCATCATCTGATTAAATAAATCATCAACTGTCGTCTGTAATTGAGTTTGTGACGAATCAAAAGCTGTTCTTTGCGAACCGGAATACATATCATTCCACTGATTATATAATTCGTCAGATTTCGACTTATAACCAGCATTGTCGTTATACGCAAAATCGCCTATAGCGTCAAAAGCACTTTTTGCACTGTTATATTCATTGTCATATTCAGTAGTATCAATAGTATCGGCGTCATAATGTGCGGCGTCGTAGTGTTGTGCTTCATATGTGGGAGCATCATAATGCTGCGCTTGATATGTTGTAGGAACTTCATATTGTTGTGCTTGATACTTAGGAGCAGTATATAAATTTGTCTCTGTTTTTGTTTTTGTTTTCGTTTTTTTGGTATTTGCGCTTTTATTATTTGCCTTAGTTTTAGTTTTGGTTTTACTTTTAGCCATTTCATCACCTACATATAGATTTCCTTAGTTGTTTTATCGCTATATTCGATTTTTACATAATTTTCCGTTGCGATTATATCAACAACATATTTTTCATTTTTTTCTTTAGCTGATTTATCTATAAAATCTTGCAAAAGATTCACCAAATTTTTGATGTATGTAACAACATACGGAAGATTATTTTTCGCACTGATTTCGCTGATTTTTGGTAATTTCATATATCTCCACCTACTTCCAAACACTTAGTGATTGAATATATTTTACATTCGCCCTTACCCTCAATTTTAATTTTCATATGGTCACATCTTTTTGGGCGAATAGGAAAAAGAACGCTGTTAACGCCTTTGCCTATTACTTCTCTACCGCAACTGTGCCAAATACCGTCGCTATTATATTGAATATAGAATCTTGCTGTTGAACCTTGGGCGAGATACAGCCTTGTTTGAAGCCGTGATATATATTTTTTGTTTGGATATGAATATCCATATACGCCTGTTTCAACATACCAATTCACCTTATCCTCGTTTGAATCACCGTTCGATTCGACTAATTTAACGGCATTTTCGGTAACATAATAAAGTGAATTTCCGTTATTAATAAAACGAACAACTTTTTCTTCTTTTTCTTTGGTCCACATACCTTTTTTTGTGTCGTAACAAAAAAGTTCATACTTATTTGTGTTAACATTTTTCATTGACACATAATACTTATTGCCATATGCTCCTGCAACGGCTTCGCAATACTTTTCCTTACCGAGCGACTGAGAGATTATAGTCGTTGAACCGTCATAGGCTATAATGCCGTATGCGCTTTTGTAATATAGAACATTATCAATTATTGCAAAGCTTCTTTCGCTTCCTGCTTCAACACCTTTAAAATTATTAATTTCGGTGTAAGAATATTCGCTCGGTTGCGAACCCGAAACAATATATAGTGTATCTTCTTTAAAAATCAAAGGACTACCAAGATAATTAACTATACCGGTAAATTTTCCGTCGCTTCCGACATTTGCTGACCAACTGTCACTTGCCAAACCTGAAAAATCATAATAATTTGTATAATCGCCTAATGATGACGCATAAATTTCGTGACCGTCTTTTTGACAAAGCCATATTCTATTACCGCACAGTGCCCCAAAAGGCATAACTTCAGGAAACTTCTTTTCAATGGTTAATTCAAACTCGTTTTTCGTACTGTCAAAACCTGTTATCCAATTTGAATCATCAATTTCATAATTAATAAGCGGAGCAGAAATATCAATAAAGGTACCGCCTACTTTTTGTATTTTATAGCTTCCGACTTTTAATTTTTCGGCTGAGTTGTCATACTCAAACAGTCCTTTTTTGAATTTTGTTTCGTCAAAAGATTTATCTTTCAAGGATATACTTACTTCGATGTTATCGCCTTTTTTGAAATTATCAAATTTGCTTGCATTTTCGTAACTAAAACTAACATAACTTGGTATATCACTCCACAACATGCTTCTATCGTTTAATGTGATTTTTTTCTGTAGTGTGCCATTTACAATTCTGTATATCGAATCAGAATTCAAATTAATAAAGCCACAATTAAATGTGTTCTCATCACCGTCACAAGTGGTCATAAGTGAAGCAGTATTATTATCTCCGCCAACTAAAAAAACTTCTTTATATGCTATTTTTTGAACAGTTCTTTTTTCGACATCAATAATTACGCCGTCAGGAATAATTAAAATTTTATTTCCGCTTTTTATCATGCTTTTACATTCGCCACTTTGAGATTGATTTAGCAGTTGCATATCTTCAAGGTTTTGTCTATTTTTTAATTCCTGAATTTCAACGGTTACATTTATTGAAACCGGTTTTATTTGTTGTTCGCACAACCATTTAGGGTTAATGTTTGATGTTTTCATAGCACAATGTCTTCCGTTAAATTTAACAACATAATTTTGACTTTCCAAACCGAAAACTTCATCATTTTTTATTTCAATAATATTATTACCTTCGTAGAGGGCATTTTTTATTGAATCTGAAGCAACAAATAAAAAATTAATATTATATGATTTTTCTACATGACTTGGTTTTCCAAAATGAGACCCAACAAAACTATTTTTCGATGTACACGATATAATATTACCGACTTTGTTTATTTCAAATTCAAGAATTCCGGTGTTCAAATTTTTAAAGGTGAGCCTGTTGTTAAAGAAAAAAATTTCAAATGCATCTACACAACCATGACTTGAAATATGCCCATCAGCATACTCGTTGCAAATCACAAAAGCATATTTGTCTTTTAAAAGAGTTCTACATTGTTGTGTGAAATAATCTTTCACTTCATAAATAATACCCGTATTGGTTGATATATAATATGAGGTTATATCGCTTCTACTGCTAAGAAAATCTTCCTGGTGTTCACTTAGATATTCAAAACAAGCATCTTTAACAAACTTCTTAGTATGGTCAAGGTCATTGAAATATATAGTTTTATAAAAACTATAACATTTAGCCATAACTCTTTCTGAAATATCGTTACATCTCCAATAACCAGTTAGATATTTGTTTTTTAAAAATACTTTTGAATCTGCATTATGCTTAACATCAATCAATTCATCCGGAACTTCATAAAACGGCATTTCAAGAGCTGCTTCAAGTCCGAATAAACTAACAGATTCGCTGTAATAAATTTTTATTAACGCATTTGCGGCATCTTGCCATGATTCAAATTTACCTAAATATTGTGCCTTACCTTTAATTTTTGAAGAAATATAATTTACATCACATTTATTTTCGCCCTCGTAGACTTGTAATGCGGCGCTATTTTGTGACACATACCATGTCTTACCGTACTCGTCTGTATATTCTCTAATATAAGTACATTTAATAAACTGTCTGGACCAATCAACAGGTTCGGTCAAAAAAGCGTCATTGTAATACATTTCAATAGTGTCTTTTTCATCAGATATCAGCATAGGATAAGTCCAATTATCATCCGTGGTAACTACTCCGCCAAAAGCAATTTCATTACCCGAAAAAACTTCTTTTGTCCTAAATTCATACCAACGACCTGCAATATTACATATCGGCTCACCTGCGCCAAAGAAGCACCAACTATTCCTAAATTGTTTGAGTTCATCGTTGTTGAATGAAATAGTTCCCTCGATACTTGCCTTTTTAAAAGATTCAACCGCTCCGTCAGTATTAATTAACACCTGACCCTTGTAGTATCCTTTGTTGGTTTCAATAGACGCATTTTGTAAAAGTGCGACTTTTCCGTTAATCATAACTGCGTCATCCGCCTCATAATAGGAAGTAGATGAACCATCTTCAATATATTCATTAGATTCGTTGACCGGACTTTTAACAATTTCTCTTTGCCGCCTTACACTTGCAACAGGATAGTCATCAAGTGTCATATTCTGCATATCATACCAAGCGCCGCTTTGAGTTCGTTCGTTATGGTCCAGCCCTTTAAATTCTTCTATATTTTCTTTTGAAACATTATATGTGTTAAGTGATTTTGGAAGTTTACTCATACTGTCACCACCTTATAATCTATAACCGTGAGTACCGATAGGACGGTGTTTGCGGTTATATGCATTGCAGAAATTGTTGTAGTAGCTTTCAAACATTGATAAGGCGTTATTCATTCTGTCAATTTCGCCATTTGTGTAGTAAACACTCTTTTCAAGCCAATATCTATATAGTTCCGAATACTCCAAGTCAACAATCATTTGCGTATTTATATCTGTATCGGCTGTGTAGCCGTTAAATGCGATTTTTTCGTTATCTTTATGCGTCAATATAATATCGTTATATATTTGCGTTTCTATCTCGTTTAGCCACCTTATTTTTTCTTCATCTGAGTATTGATTAGGTACTTGATTATCAAAATAGCTTAATATTTCGCCTATAGTTGTTTTCATTTTTTCACCTCAAAAACAATAAGGACAAGGATATTCTCCCTGTCCTTATTTTGCTATAACGACTAAAGAGTTAAAGAGTTATTTCTTTGTCGCCCTCGTTAGTTCTAATATATGATTCCTCAATGTCTCTGAGTTTCAAACTCATAAGAAGTCTTTCAGCATACTTCTTTTTAATTTTGCACACTTTACCTCGTGGTACAAACATTGCAACACCGTTAATTGCAACATATTCGCCTCTTGGGTCGTCATTAAGACCTAAATGCTTATCAAGTTTAAGTACGACCATTTCTTCACCCTCAGGGTTATCCTGGATAAATTCAGGCGGTTCAACGATACTTTCCTGCTGCTGTGCAAGTTTTGCCGCAACAAGTTGGTCAACTTCTTCCTGAGTATATGTCTTTACTTCAGGTGTTTCATTGGTTTCCTGCACAACATTTTCTTCGGTAGTTTTCTGTGTGACATTTTCTTTTGATTTTGCCATAATTACATCTCCTTAGTTAGCTTCATCATCATTACCAAACTCTGCCGAAACAGTTTCAATGCTGATAAGTCTTGTTGGATAGAGAACAGCAGAAGCAGTTGAAAACTTAAAGCCTACCGAGCCTCTCTGTTTGAGTGGGTCACTTGCGCCTGCAGAACCAACTTGATTAACAATCATTTCAAGACCGGCACCGTCAGGCTTAACAATACCCCAAGCGTCCTTGCCGAAAATAAGAGTAGAATAAACCGAATAACCGACAGGGCAATTATCTGTGTAAACTTTTGCATTATCGGTTTCAACGAATCTTACACCGTGAAGTTCGCCGATTTCGCCGTTAAAAATTTCTTTTACCGCCGCATATTCGTGCGCTTCTTTCCAGCCTTTCGACTCCCTCAAATCGAAAGCAGTAACCGGGTGGATAATGCCGATATATGAACCATCAATTTTCGGTGCTTTATTCCTTTTGAGAATAGTTACGGCTTTATTGATTACTTGTGGTGTGAGTTCACAAGTCTTATCAAGCTGTGCTCTTGCCGTTACTGCCGTACCGTCACTCTTGCGAGGGAAAAGCACATTTTTAACGGCTTCAGTCATAATTGAGTTTCGGGTAACAATATCAAGCGTCTGTGAGCCGAGTTCGCCGAATCGGTCTGTTGCGCCGCCGATTACATTATCAAGATGTGTAAGATTAAGCACATCAGCGACATAAGCATATCTACCATACTGATGAATTTCAGCTTCAATACTTGTCTGACCGAGTTTATCACCGGTTGGTGTAACACCTTCTACAAGTGGAGTAGTCGAAACCTTAAAATCGTTCCATTTACGCCACTCAACTTTCTTACCGTTGTGCTTAGGCAATGTCTGTGGTTTGCCAAATTGTGCAAAATATGTATTACCTTTCGCACTTTCAAGTAATGCGGTGTCGTAAAATGTTTTCATACCCGGTGACAACGCACTGTCGCCGGTTGTGTTAATTACAGGGTCAGCAAAAAGCTGAGCGCTGTATTTCTTTGCTGTTTTGCTTGCACTTCTTAGTGCTCTAATAATATTCATAATTCTCCTTATACCCAAGTAAGGAGTGAATCAATTAATTGTCCGTCAAAAACTTCATAAAGTTATTTTCGTCAATACTTTCGCCCTTACTTGCAGCTGTCATTAATTGTCTGATTTGTTTTTGATTTAACTTGTCAAAAGTTAAACCGTGATAATTAGAGGGTTGCTGACTTGAAGTACCGTTTTCAATCGGTCTGTTAGCGTTTGCCCTCGCAGTGTCGGCAAAATCTTGTTTACTTTGGTTATACGCATAATTCATAGCACTACCCATAAGGTCGTCACGGTGGATGAATTCATAAGCGTCTTTAACGCTCATACCGTAGTTAAGCCATTTGCGAAATTCAGCATTATCACTTTCCACTTCAAAATTAAAGTCAGGATAAAATTCTTTAAGTGCCTCGGCTTCCTGAACCCAACCGTTATATTGATTACGAAAAGCCGCTTGTTGGGCTTCGTTACGCTGTCTTATTTCATTCTGCTTAATAATTCGTTCCGCCTGAACAAGCTCTTTTGCCTGCTCAACCGATACTCCTCGTTCCATAGCAATATCTTCATAAAACGAATTATCTCTGTCTATTGCCGAAACAATCGAATCAATATCGTTAGGGTCGTTAATGCCGTATTTAGCGGCAAATTTTTCCATAGCCGGCAAAACTTTATTTTTGAATATTTCAGCTTCCTGAATTTGCGCATTTGCACGGATCATTCGCTTATTAAGAGTTTTTTCAATAGCTTTTTGGTAATCGCTCTTATATTCACCTTTAACTAATTCGTCAAAACTTTTTCTATCTTGACTGTCGTCATTAGTGCCTGCTGCATTACCTGTTTCAATATTTGCCGTATTGTCAGTTGATGTGCCTACTCCGCCGTCAGCTCCTGCAGTAGCCGCTCCTGTACCGTCGGCAAATAACTGAATGTCATATTTTTTCATAAATACCTCTGCTGATTAAGTCAGCGAATCTATAATCTGTGGGTTAAGCCCACGGCTCTTACCAAAATAATATCAAAGGCGAATTAATCAATGTCACACCCTAATTGCAAAATTTTATATTTTCGTTAAATTCTTCCGATAGCCATTTAAAGCCGCACATTATTGTTGTGAATACCGCTTCAATTTCTCTAAAGTATTGCTTTTTAGGATAAGCACAAATAAGTGCATATCCCTCTTTAATAATTACCAGCGGCGGTATTTTGAATTTAAAGCCACTTTCTTCAAGCATATTTGCAAGAGATACTACAAGTGTTGAAGCTCCGGCACATGCTATGTCTTTGCCTTTTTCAGCATAGCCGCTGTGACCCTCAACTTTCAGTTCAAAACTGTTTTTACTTTTTATGAATGTAATTTCCGTCATATTTTCTACCTTGGTGTTGCAGATTCATTAGCCTTTTGTGCCGATTGCTCAGCAAGAGAGCCGTTTGTACTTGCTTTCACTGTTTGCGCACCCTGCGGCTTTGTGCTTTGCATATTGTTACTGCCGCTTCTTGAAGCCTGCTGCACATTACCGTTCACTTGTTGCATATTGCCGCTCGTTTTCTGCTGTCCTTTCATTCCTGTAAGGTTACTGCCGTCAATATTCAAGTCGCACATTACTTTCAGCTTTTGATTTTCCTCTTGTAATTGGGTCAAATCTTGCTGTGCCTGCTGCAACTGCATTTGTGCCTGTTGGAGTGAATCAAGCAATGTACCGTTTTTTTGAATTTGCGCTACAACATCACTTTTATGGTCAAAGTCCATTATGCTAAGACAAGCAAGTGATTGGTCGGTATTTTGAGGGTTAAAGAAGCCTGCGTTATACAACTGCAAAGCAAGTTCATTTTGAGCCGCCTTGCTGTACGGCGAAGCTTTTTGCGCCGCTATTTCAATATCAAACTCAGGAAGATACTGTGCAGTATCACCATTGATAGCTTGTCTTTCCTGAACTTGTAAATTGCCGTTATCGTATGTGTTAAATGTTTCACTTCCGTCTTCGCCCTCAATTCTTATATATCGTGGCAAAGTATAGAACTGACGAATACGCTCAATTACAAGATAAATCATATCTTCAAAAGCGTCATATGTGCCTTTAATTGCAAGCCTGCTTACTTTCGAGCCTGTTTCTATAAGTGCCGAAATAGCGCTTGCGGCAGTAACACCACTCGTTGTACCGCCTGTTGAAACATCACGGTTTGCCGTTACTTCTTTTATTTCATTAATTTTGCTGTCACGCTGAGTAAATACTGCACTATCAAGACTTTTAACATTAATTTCCCTTAATTCATCCTGACCGAGGTTACCATTAGTTTCAACAAATGGCTCAGTCCAATCTAAAAACTGTTCTTTGTTTATTCCGCCCTCTCTATTGTTAAAATATCGAGGGTTTGAATTCATCAATACATTTTGGAGTATTCCGGCATCCATTTTGTCAACATATTCCTGCGGTTGCTTGCCAACATCAATAAAGCCAAAGCCTGCAATACTACCCTGCATAGGAAAAAGGACATCAAATACAAACGGATATTTTCCGTCATCATAAAGTCCGTTCGGATATTCGTCAGGCTCGTTTTCAGTAGCAAAAAGCACAACATCATTGACGAATTTACAATAATGAAGCTTGCCGTCCTTTTTGTAGTACCAATCAATCACCAGACTTTTTTCTGTTGTGTCGACATAATCTTCATACAAATATTCTTTTAGTTCGGTGTGACTGTCACTCGATATTTCTTCACTTAGGTATGGATATTGACTTTTAAGCAAATCGGTATCAATAAGTTCCACAGTAAATACATTTCGGCTCTTTTGAATATCAGAGATACCACCCTGCCAAAATATAGAGAGAATATTAATATTTTGAATTTCTACATCACCTATGCCGTCTTTGCTTTTATTCCAACCGACATAGGTAATACCTGTACCGCTTTTACTTTTTTCCGATACATCAGCGATATATGTTTTGTAATATTTATTGCGTTTGAGTATCATAGGAATAACATTCCTAAGCCTTTCCGCTTCTTGCACATCAGGGTTAGTCCTTGCTCTGATATTTGCTTCGGGATAATTGTCGGAAAAATCAGCAATTTTATTTGTTATTGAATTAAACAGCCAAGCTGATGAAGACGGTGTTTCAATACCATTTGGGTTCTGTTTACCCTCTGAGTTATAAGCGTCCTTTTTCTTGATTTGCTCCCAGTTATGAATTTTCCACCATTCCTCATTAGCAACTATTCTGTTTTCAAGCGACTGCTTTTCCTGCTTGTATTTTTGCAGTGTTTCTCTTGCATTTCTTATTTCTTTTTTGCCTATAACATTCAAACGGCGGTTTTGCTTGCTGTTTTCTCTAAGCTTTAAGCCGTTTCTTTCACCGAATGAATTTAATGCAGGCTTATTTTCATTGTCTGCCTGCTGCATTACTTCGTTAACTATATTGTCATTTGTTTTATTCTTTGGGTTTTCATATTTTTTCATAAAAAATCTCCTTAATAAATTGTGATACCGTAGCTGTTCATACTGCTTCTATACTCTCCACGCTGATTGAGTGGGTCGTCTTCAAGCTCTTTTACAGGCTTACTCTTAAGCGGCTTGATAGGTAACTTATTACACATATACCTAATTTCATCAGCAATATGGTCTTCGCCGTCGGTGTCAAGGTCTTCCACTTGGTGTTCGTCATATTGAAGCGTAGGCAAAGTTCTTATAGTGCTTTTGCAAGTATTGAAAATATACATTCTCGGTCTGCCGTTAGCACCGAAAGAAAATCTATAATGCACCTGCTGCCAGCCTGCAATACGGTTGTTATCACCTTTTTGAAAATAAACACCGTTTTGGGCGGCAACATCATATATACTGATACCTGTTGTCTTTTGCCATATTGCCGGGTCAGCAATACCGATTATGTTTTTGCCTTTTAGCCACCTATGCGTTGTTTCAATTTTCTTTACCCTTTGAAAAACTTGTTGCGGGTCCCACTGCAAGCCCTCGTTTGCTTCATTCTTCACACAGCCGTATAGTTCTATTATTCGGTATAGCGTGCCGTCATAATCTACAGCCCACCAACCAACCGAAAAAGGCTTATGATATCCCCAGTCAAACGAACGGTAAACAGTCCAATTAGGCGGAATTTCAAAAGGCTCAATAACATGCGTGTATTCGCCTGTTTTTTGCTGCTCTTTTGTGCCGACACGAAAATCTTCAAAGAACATTCCGTCGGCAACATCCCATAAGCCGTAAAGAAACATTCTCTTTTGCTTTTCGGGTAAATTTTCAAGCTGTTGCAAATACTCAGGCTGTTTTGCCATAAGAGCGATATTATCCGTAACAAGTGCTTGGATAAACGAATAATCTTCCGGGTTTTCATCAGGCAAATAGTCCTTATCAATAAAAATTCGCTTAAAATAATGATGTGATGCTCCGCCGGGGTTAGTAGTGAAGTATATTCTTTTAGGAAACTCGTTAGCACCACGCATACATAGTGCTATAGTTTTTATTTGGTACTCCGTCAAATGCGTTGCCTCGTCAATGAAAATAACATCAAATTCCGTGCCTTGGAATCGGTCAAGGTCTGCGTCGTTGCGGCAGTACATGAACTGAATTGTGCTACCGTTTGGGAAATAAAATATTTTTTCCTTATCAACATATTTTGCAAACTTATTGAGCATTTTTCTCATTTCACGAATATGGTTATTCATAAGCTCAGGATAAGTCTGTCGAACAATTAATATTTTAATTCCTGCATAAAACACGGCAAGCAGAATAGCTTTAACTCTTACAAACCAGCTCTTGCCGCCGCCACGAGCACCGCCGTAACCGATATATTTATGCTTATCTTCCAATGCCTGCTGCTGTTTTGGGTTTGCTTGCGAGAAATCGAGTTGTAATTTTACTGTGCCCATTCTTTTTTACCCTCGATAATTTCAATAGTCACGCTCTTGTCATCTTCATCATCCGTCAAATCGTTAAGCGCTCTTATAGTTTCATTCATTGTAGATATCGTTGACGCTATGTCCCTAAGAGCCTTTGTATCAAGCTTTTTTGTCACTTTAACCGAATCAGCACCGTTTGCATTTCGCAATATTTGTCTATAAAGCTGGCTTGGGTCTTTCAGCGCCTTGTTTATTTCTTCGCAAAGTTTATCACCGGCTTCAATAAGATTATTAAGTTTTTGCGATTTATTCTTAATATCAGTCGTGCGTGCGTTATGTAATGTGACCTGCGCCACATTTGCTCTATAATCATTTCGCTTTTTAACCCAGCCTTGCTTTTTGCCTACCGCAGACACTCTCGAAGCGGAAATTTTATATTTTTCCGCAATATCACGATAAGATAATTCACTGCTTACATATTCAGCTTCAATATCTTTCCAATTAATCTTGCTCACTTACTCACCTCTCTTTAAAACCTTAGCATTTTAAAAAGTGCAAATGTCACACCCTTGAAGCCAAAAAAATAAAGCCCCCACCGTTAAGTGAGAGCTTTAAATTATCTATTCACTAAAATTATTCTTCCACAGTATTATTAGCACTGTCACAAGAACCACAATCATTTCCGGGCGCATTTTCATCTTCTCCTGTTTGCGTATCGACTATGCCGTATTTTTTAAACATGGCTTTCCAGTTATCACCGTACATTTGCTTTAACAAGCAATAGCAGAACGCTTTGAAAGGGTTATCAACTTCGCCCTCTTTACGCTTTACATGAGTTGCCTTGCCGTCATTCCATTTGACTACGAACACATCATCTTTAGCAAAAACAACATCTTTAATGCTATATGACTGTAGCATTTGAGCAAGATATTTTCTTGCTTCATTCTGCGCCATTCGAGTAGACACATCATTAGCATAGTCATAGCCATTTTGATATGCTTCTTGAGTCTTTTTTTCAATAAGTTTAATAAGCATTACGGCTAAATTTGCTAAAAGCATAGCAAAAACAGCCGCCGTTAAAATAATAATAGCAGTCTTCATTTCAATACCTCATTTAAAATATTTTTGTTTGATTATAAATTTGTACATTTCACAGTTTTTACAACCGTCTATGCTGTTACAAAAGTCGCTAAGCCATTTATCACCTTTTTGAGCGTTAGAAAAGAACATAACAGGTCGCCCCTTTTCAAAGGGGTTTTCACATTTTATGTACATAGTGCCGTTTTTTTCTCGCTTCTGCTCCTGATAAAAAGGGCAACAAGCTTTTGCGTCCTTATAACAATGACTTAGCATAGTTTAACTCCTTTAATTTTCAGTTGTTCGGAAATTCCGAACAGTTTGTTTTGTTAATTTATCATACAATCTTTTAGCCGTTGCCGGTTAAACATAATGGCA
>OIYY01000529.1_pt1 | contig 26409 bp, 25 predicted proteins | sample 1588341 | NCBI WGS metagenome assembly OIYY01 (sample SAMN03283287) | human gut metagenome | biome: human-associated habitat; material: feces | host: Homo sapiens | place: Peru | collected 2012 | reverse complement strand
TCGGCGCTCGCCGCGGCGACGCTGCTGAGATGGCAGTTCTGGAGCTCGTCTGATCGACTCTGACTGTAGAAACAGTGTAACGAAACGCTCTTTCCCTTCGGGGGGAGGGCGTTTTTTGTTGCCCGGAGGCGCGATTCGTGCTATACTGAATACTGTATACGCAGCCGGGAGTTTTCCACAGAAAGGAGGGACTGCGGTTGAATCGACGACACTTCCTGTCGCTTGCGGCCTGCTGCCTGCTGGGGCTGCTGCCGGGGTGCAGTTTCCCCATGACGGACAACATGCAGGTCGAGGAACTGCTGCGCGCCCCGCGCCTTTCGGGCGATTACGGTGCGCTGCAAAGTGCCCTGAACGACTGGCTGGGCGAGAGTGCGCAGCTCAAATACCCCATGCAGGGGGAGCTGCTTTCGCCTTTCCTATTGCAGGATCTGGACGGCGACGGCGAACAGGACGCCGCCGTGCTCTACACGACCGCCCAGTCCTCCAACGTCTGCATCGCCTTTTTGCAGAAGGATGCCGCAGGCGCGTGGAAGGTGCAACAGACCATCGAGGGTCTGGCTGACACGGTGGACAATGTCCGGCTGGCGCAATTGCAGGACGGCAACGCCGTGCAGCTGGTGGTGGGCTATCTGGCCGCACAGGGCGACAGCTATCTGGCCGTCTATTCCTACGAACACGGCGAGGTGAACGCCATTCTGGAGCAGTCCTACGAGCAGTACCTCGTGGAGGACATCACCGGCGGCGGCAACGAAGACCTGATCCTGATGTCCACGCTGGAGGACGGCGGAGTGCAGATCGAGCTGCTGACCGTGAACCGGGACGGCAGCTTTCAGCAGGTGGCCGTCATGGGCCTGTCGGCGGACAAGTTCTCCGGCTGCGCCTCGGTGGCGTCGGGCCTGGGAGCGGATGGACGGCATTATCTGGTGCTGGACGGCTGGACCGGCATTTCCGGCAACAATCTGGCCACGGTGCTCCTGCGCTTCGATGAAGAGAGCCAGCAGATGATCCCGACCGAGCAGATCAGCGCCAGCGCGCTTTACAGCGCCTCGCTGCGCAATGTGCCGAACCTCGTCAGCCGCGACCTGGACGGCGACGGCACGGTGGAGATCCCCACCCAGCCGGACGAGGCCGGTCTGCTGAACATGAGCCAGAGCCGACGGATGGACTTCATCGTCTGGATGGACTACACCCGGCCCGACCCGGAAAAGAGCTTCGGCCTGCTGGACGAAGAGACGAACTGTTACATCGAGCTGCCCGCCGAGTGGGAGGGCAACCTGCTGCTCACCGACAGCGCCGACATCGACAATGCGGTGGAGCTGCGCACCGTGGACGAAAACAAGCTGGTGCTCACCCTGCGGCTGGTGCCGTCCAGCGCCAGCGCGGCGGGCTGGACCCGGCTGGGTGTGGTGGCATCCCGCCAGATGCAGGCAAAGCTGGGCGAGGATGCCGTCATCCAGGACCAGACCTATCGGCTGTCCCGCTCGCTGTATCGGCTGAACTGAGCCTGTCCGACCGGCTGGATGCAATCCAAAAGAAATTGATTGAAAAAAGACCGGCCCCGCGGTCACACCGGGGCGGAATAGAACGGAGGCATGTTGTAGATGGTCAAGGTACTTGTTGTGGAGGACGAAGCCAGCATCCGCGAGATGATCGCGCTGAACCTGCGGCGGGCCGGGATGGAGGCCGTGGAGGCCGACAGTGCCGAGGCTGCGCTCCCGCTGCTGGAGCAGAGACCAGGCTGCGATGCGGCCATTCTGGATGTGATGCTGCCCGGCATGAACGGCTTCTCGCTCTGCGAGACCATCCGCCGCACCGACCAGAAGATCGGCATCATCATTCTCAGCGCCAAAGGGCAGGAGCAGGATAAGATCCGCGGCCTGTCCATCGGTGCCGACGACTATATGACCAAGCCGTTCAGCGTCAGCGAGCTGCTGGCCCGCGTGGAGGCGCTCTGCCGCCGTGTGAACCGCTCGACGGGCGGGGAGAACGGAAAGGAAGCAGCCCCCGCCGCTCTCGTCAGCGGCGATTTCGTGCTGGACGAGAACCGCCGTGTCCTGCTCAAGGCAGGCCGCCCCATCGAGCTGACGCAGGTGGAATTCCAGATCATGGAGCTGTTCTTCCACAACCCCGGCATCGCGCTGGTGCGGGAAAAGATCCTCAAGGGCGTCTGGGGCGAGAACTACTTCGGCGACGTGAAGATCGTAGATGTGAACATCCGCCGCCTGCGGATGAAGGTGGAGGATGAGCCGAGCCACCCGACCCACATCATGACGGTGTGGGGCTACGGCTACCGGTGGGAAGAATGACCCGCTCCGGCTCACAAAAGGCAGACTGAGGAAGGGAGGTGCGCAGGGTGAGAAGCGGAATCACGAGGCGATGGCTGCGGGGCAGCCTGATGCTGACGGTGCTGCTGTTGATGCTGGTCGAAGGCATGTTCCTGTACAGCTGCACACGCAACTACTACAACAGCGTCCAGCAGACGATGTACCGCCGCTTTTCCTCGGTGAACGGCCAGCTGAAGATGTACACCGGCGACACGGCCCAGAAAACTGCCGCCAACCGCAGCGTGGCCCTGCGCCGGATGGTGGAGCAGTTCTCCGATAAGGACAAATACGAGTTTATGCTGCTGGACAGCTACGGCGGTGTCATCGCGTCGTCCAGCGGCACCGATGCCGAGGGCATCCTGAGCAGCGCCGACTTTGAGCGGGCACAGGAGAACGCCGACGGCATGGGGATGGCCATCTACCGCACCGCCAGCAATGAGATGGTCATGGCCGTCTGCTGTCTGGTGCCCTATGCGGCCGAAGACGTGGCGGCCATGCGGCTCGTCACGAGCCTGACCCTCATCCAGAACCAGCTGAAGAGCGTCGTCCTCATCAGCATCGTGGTGATGGTGGTCATTCTGGGCTTTACGGTGGCGTCCGGGCTGTATTTCGTGCGCAGCATCGTGGTCCCGCTGGGGCAGGTGGAGCGCACCGCTGCCAGCATCGCGCGGGGCGAACTGGACGTCCGCCTGCCCGTGACCGGCGACAGCCGCGACGAGGTGGACCGCCTGCGCGGCACCATCAACCAGATGGCCGAGGGGCTGGAAGAGACCGAGAAGATGAAGAATGAGTTCATCAGCTCGGTGTCCCATGAGCTGCGCACACCGCTGACCTCCATCCGGGGCTGGGTGGAAACGCTGCGCACCCTCGACGACCCGGAGGACGAGAACTACCGCAAGGGCTTGGAGATCATCAACAACGAGACGGCCCGCCTGTACAACATGGTGGAGGAGCTGCTGGATTTCAGCCGCCTGCAGAACGGCCGCCTGAAGATGGACTGCCGCCTGCTGGACCTTGTGGCCGAGCTGACGGACGCCGTCCTCTTCTGCGAGGCCCGCATCCAGCGGGAGGGGCTGCTGCTCTCCTACAACGAGCCGGAGGAGATGATCCCCGTCTATGCCGACCCGGACCGCCTGCGGCAGGTGTTCATCAACATCCTGGACAATGCCATCAAGTATTCGGCCCCCGGCGGGCGCATCACCGTGAAGATCTGGCAGGGTGAGTATAAGGCCTTCATCGAGATCATCGACCAGGGCCGGGGCATCCCGCCGGAAGACCTGGAAAACGTGAAGACCAAGTTCTACAAGGGCAGCAACTCGGTGCGCGGCAGCGGCATCGGTCTGGCGCTGGTGGATTCCATCATGACGGCGCTGGACGGCACGCTCGACCTCAAGAGCACCCTGGGCCGGGGCACCGTGGTCACGCTGGGCCTGCCCCTTTATAAGCGCTGAGAAGATTTTGACACAATTTTGCGGTACAATGAGAACTGCAAAAAAATCACCCGCCCGGCTCAGCCGTGCGCGGGAACAGGAGACATGGATGAATCAACCAAAACAGGAACGTTTCAAAACGAGCGTGGGCGGGCAGGCCCTGATGGAAGGCATCATGATGCGCGGCCCGAAGAACATCTGCTGCGCGGTGCGCAAGCCGGACGGCACCATTGAGACAAAGATCGAGCCGACCCCAACCCACGGCATCTGGACGAAGATCCCCCTCGTGCGGGGAGCCATCTCGATGGTGGAGAGCCTCATCATGGGCTACCGGTACATGATGTATTCCGCACAGGTGAGCATGGGCGACAACTACGACCCCGAAGAGGAGGAGACCGCCTTTGAAAAATGGGTGGGCGACCACCTGGGCAAAAAAGCCGAGGATGTCCTGCTGGGCGCTGCCGCCGTGCTGGGCGGACTGTTCGCCATCCTGCTGTTCACGGTGCTGCCGACCGTTCTGGTGGGCGGCGTCAATCGGCTGCTTCCGCTGGGCCGGTGGAGCAAGGTCATCCTCGAAGCGGTCCTGAAGGTGGCTATCTTCCTGAGCTATATGGTCGCCATCTCCAAAATGAAGGAGATCCACCGCGTGTTCGAGTACCACGGGGCCGAGCACAAGACCATCGCCTGTTATGAGGCCGGGGATGCGCTCACCGTGGAGAACGTCCGCAAATACACCCGCTTCCACCCCCGCTGCGGCACCAGCTTTCTGATCCTGGTCGTCATCGTCAGCGTCTTCCTGTACAGTGTGCTGCCCTGGTCCAGCACCGGGCTGCGGGTGGTGTTCAAACTGCTGCTCCTGCCGGTGGTCATGGGCATCAGCTACGAGCTGCTGAAGTGGTGCGGCCGGTCTGACAACCTTGCCACCCGCATCATCCGACAGCCCGGCATCTGGGTGCAGCATCTGACCGTGTTCGAGCCGGACGACAGCATGATCGAAGTGGCCATTGCGGCGGTGACGCCCGTCCTGCCCGAAGACCCGGAGGATGGCAGATGGTGAACGAAGGCATCCTGCCCCGCGCGGCGCTGCGGCAGGTGGAGGCCCGGCTCACCGAGGCGGGCTGCCCCGATGCCGATTTTGACGCGGCCGAACTCTTCCGGTTGGCGGTGGGCGCAGACGCCCGGCTGGCCACGGCTCCGCTGACCGCCGCACAGGCGGCGCAGCTGGAAGCCCTGACCGCCCGCCGTGCCGACCGTGAGCCGCTGCAATACCTCTGCGGCAGCTGGCCGTTCCTCGACTTTGAGCTGGCGGTTGGGCCCGGTGTGCTCTGCCCCCGTGCCGATACCGAAGTGGTGGCCGAGGCCGCCGCCGAACTGCTGCGGGGCGTCCCGCACCCGAAGGTGCTGGACCTCTGCGCCGGGACCGGCTGTCTGGGCATGGGCGTCCAGCGGTTCTGCCCGGCGGCAGAGGTGACGAGCCTGGAAAAAAGCCCGGCGGCGTTTGCGTATCTGACCCGGAATGCCCGCCTGCCCAATGGGCTGCATCTGACCCCGGTGCAGGGAGACCTGTTCACCTATTGGGAGACTCTGCCGGAAGGGGAGCTGGACCTCATCGTGTCCAACCCGCCCTACCTGACCGCGGCCGAGATGGGGCAGCTGCAGCCCGAAGTGGCGAAGGAACCGGCCATGGCGCTGGCAGCGGGGGAGGACGGCCTTGTATTTTACCGCGCCCTCGCGGAACACTACCAGAGAGCGCTCCGCCCCGGCGGTGCGCTGGCGCTGGAGATCGGCTGGCAACAGCGGGAAGCCGTCACGGACCTGCTGGAAGCAAACGGCTGGGTCGGGATCGCCTGCCGGAAGGACTACGGCGGCAACGACCGGGCCATAACGGCGCGAAGAAGCGGTAAGTGAAACTGCCTGCCGCAGACGCGTGGGCCTGCCCGGCCTGCCAAAGGCTCCCCCTTCGGGGGAGCTGTCGAGCCGTAGGCGAGACTGAGAGGGAGTGCCGAGAAAAACCCTCTCCGTCATCGCTGCGCGATGCCACCTCTCCCGAAGGGCGAGGTTTTGGAAGCGAACCTCTCAGTCTGCTTCGCAGACAGCTCCCCTAGTAGGGGAGCCCTTGGCAGGCCGGGCAAGCCCTGCTGTCCGCTTGGGCTCAATTGGGCGCAAGGCAGCGGGCCCTGTCCTCATCGGCAGCGACTGCGGGACTGCGCTCTGACAAGGGGTGTTTGGCAAGCAGTCGTGAATCGAGCCAGCGGAGCCCGGCTGTTTCCGAATGCAGAAAACTTCGCTCGTCCAGCACGACCATTACCGACTCGCCAGTGGCTCCCCTACCAGGGGAGCTGGCGCGAAGCGCCTGAGAGGTTGTACCAAGGAACGCGATCCTCCAAGAACAGGCTGTTATCGCAAGCCCGACGGAGAGGTTGTACCCCATGCCGCTTCACAGTTGCCGGAAGGCAACCCTTCGTACAACCTCTCCGTCACCTGCGGTAACACCTCTCCTGGTAGGAGAGGCCTTGGCATCCCGCAAACTTTACTTCTTCATTTTCAGCCGCTCCGCCAGATCCTCCCTCGGTGTGATGTAGACGGTCGTATAGACCTCGTACAGCACCATGCCGGGCTTGGCACCGCTGGCTTTCCAGATGTTCTTCACCTCGGTGGTGTCCACCGCGACCTTGGCGCCGGTGCCGGCCTTGAAGGTGCTGGAATACAGCACGGCAAGCTCGGCGGCTTCCTGCCGGGTGGTGTCAGGGATGTCCTCTCCCCGGCTCATGACCACCACGTGGCTGCCGGGGGCCTTCTGCACATGGAACCACAGGTCTTTGCCGCGGGCGGTGTGAAGGGTGAGCCGGTCGTTCTGGGCGTTGTTCCGCCCCACCAGGATCTCAAAGCCGTCGCTGGAGGTGAACCGCAGGAAATCCGCCGGTTTCTGGCGCTTGTCCCGCTGCTTGTAATATTTCAGGTAGCCCTGGCTCTTCAGCTCCGCGCGGATCTCATTCAGCGCCGCCTCGCCGGAGGCCGTTTCCACCTCATACAAGACCGTTTCGAGGTAGGCGATCTCTTTTTCGCCCTCGGCCAGCAGGTCCACCAGCATCCGCGCCGCCGTCTGCTTCTTCTTGTAGTTCTTGAAGAAGTTCTGCGCGTTCTGGCTGGGCGTGAACCGCAGGTCGAGCGGGATGGTGACTTCCCTGCCCTCATCGTACCAGTTGGGCACGGTGATGCTCTTCATGCCCTTTTGGGCCAGATAGAGGTTGGCCGAGAGCAGCTCGCCGTACAGGCGGAGCTTTTCGCTCTTGCCGCTGGCGGCCAGCTCTTCCTGCCGGGCGGCCTGTTTGCGGACGGCGCGTTCGTACATGTTGTGGACTGCCTTGTGGAGCTCCTTGCTCTTGGTGCGCAGGCGCTCGGCACGGTCCTTTTCGGCATAGTAGCCCTCCAGCATCGCGTTGAAGGACGGCCATTCCCTGACCGCATAGGCCTCGCCGTACTGCCGGGGCCGGAAGAAGGTGAACTCCACCGGTTTGCCGTCCGGAGCCGTCACGCTGCACGGACAGCCGCCGTTGGCGTGGATCTCCTTCAACTCGTCGATGGCTGCCATCAGGGCGCGCTTCTGCTCCCCAGTCAGCTCATTGGCCAGCAGGTGTTCGCCGTCGAATGCGCGCCAGGCGGCTTCGCGGCAGACCACGGGGCCGACTCCGGCCACTGTCTTGTTCAGGGCATCCGCAACGGGCAGGTCCCGCTCGCAGGCCGCTGCCACGATGGAAGCCGAACTCACGGTCAGAAAATCCGGACGGGCCGGTTTGGGCGGCACGGTGTAGGGCAGGCCGGGCAGCAGCTGCCGGATGTCGCTGTCCTCAAAATCGACCCGCTTGAGGGCGTCGATGATCCTGCCGTTCTGCACCAGCACCAGATTGGAGTAGCGCCCCATCAGCTCCGCGCAGAGGACGTTCCGGACCAGGTCGCCCATCTCGTTGGTGCACTGGAACTCGAAATAGACGATGCGGTCGCCCGGCTCCATCCGGACATCCAGCAGCTTGCCGCCGGTGAGGTGCTTGCGCATCAGCATGCAGAAGGACGGCGGGGTCTCCGGGTTCTCGAAGCTCTCCTCGGTCAGGCAGACCCGCGCGGAACCGCTGCGGGCCGACAGCAGCAGGCTGTACGTCTCGGTGCGGGTGCGCAGGGTCAGCACCAGTTCATCGCGGGTCGGCTCAAACAGTTTTGCGATCTTCGCATCGGTCAGGGTCGTTTTCAGTTCCGCCGCCGTCAATGCCAGCGTTGCAGCATCCAAAGCCATGTTCTTCCCTCACTCTCCTTCTTTATATATAAGTATAGGGGTCTCGGTTCTCGGTGCTCACCAGCACCTCCAGTTCCGGGAACGCCGCCCGCAGCCTTTCGGCCACGGCTGCCGTCACCGGGAACTCGGTGGCGTAGTGTCCCGCCGCGATGAGCGACAGGCCCAGCCGGGCCGCATCGCAGGCGTGGTGGTGGTTGGCTTCGCCGGTCAGCAGGCAGTCCGCCCCCACGGCAATGGCCTCTTCGAACAGGCTGCCGCCTGCCCCGCTGATGACGGCCAGCCGCCGCACGGGCATCCCGCTGTCGGTGTACTTCACCTGGACTGCAGGGCCGGTTTCAGGCCGATTGCACCGCTTGCCCAGCGCGTCCTGCGCCTTTTGGGCCAGCTCCGGCACCGTGATGAGGTCCACTTCGCCCACGCGGCCGCAGCCGCCCGCGAAAGGCTCCCAGTTCCGCATCCCGAACATGCCCGCCAGCACCTCGTTGACACCGCCCTCGGCTGCGTCCAGGTTGGTGTGCATGCAGATGGCCGAGATGCCGTTCTGCACCAATTGGAAGGGCACATCTTTCGGTGCCAGCCGCTTGAGCGGGCTGAAGATGACCGGATGGTGGGCCACGATGAGCCCACAGCCCTTGGCGGCGGCTTCCTCCACCACGTCCGGGGTGATGTCCAGCGTGACCAGCACCCGGTCCACCGGTCTACAGCAGTTCACCAGAAGGCCGGGGTTGTCCCAGCTTTCGGCCAGTTCCAGCGGCGCGATGCGCTGCATCGCTTCATAAAGTTCGTTGACTGTTCTCATAGTTTCACCCGCTTTCCCCTCTCCGTCATCGCTGCGCGATGCCGCTCTCCCCCGAAGTGGGAGGGGTTGGCAGTCCACACAGCGCATCTCTTTATGCCAAAGGCTCTCCCTTCGAGAGAGCTGGACGCGAAGCGGCCTGAGAGGGTGAGGATTCTAACAACGTATCGATCTCTTCGGCCAGTGCGGTCCCGTCCGGCACACCCAGCCGGAACCGGGGGAGCTTGGCTTTCTGCCAGGCTGCATAGCCCGCGCCCTCCGGCCACTCGTCGGTCCTGCCGAACAGGCATTCGGTGAAGGAAGCTTCCTTTCGCTCGCCGGTGTACTCTGCGGCCATCACCGCATACCAGCGGCCCGCCGCCTGCACGGGACGGTCGGCTGCAAGGGCAAAGCCGTGTGCCCACAGCCAGCGCCGAAGTTCGCTGTGGCGGGTGGCAGGCACCAGGACCAGCCGCGGCCCGCCGGGCTGCATCACCCACGGTGCCTGTTCGATGATCTCCCACGTCGTCTGCGCGGAGACGCCCGCCAGCACGATGGTGCCCACTTCCCCCGCCGACAACACAGAAAGACCGTCGCCGAGCCGAAGCTCAGCGCGGTCTTCGCAGCCTGCATGTTCCAGCGTCTGTTTTGCTTTGGCCAGCGGGCCGGGGCGCAGGTCAGCACCGATGACCTTCGGGTAATTTCCCGAAGCCGCCAGCACCGCCGTCAGCTTGCCGTGGTCGCAGCCGATGTCGGCCACAGGCCTGCCCGGCAGCACCAGTTCTGCCGCCGCTGTCAGACGCGCATCCAGTGTGGGCAGCATCAGGCCTTCTTTGCAGCCAGGTGCTCGTTCAGCTTCCCGATGAGCTCATCGCAGTCCACGCCGTGCACCTCGCAGGCCTCCTCGATGGTCTCGCCGCGGGAAGCCGGGCAGCCCAGGCAGTGCATCCCGATCTCCATGAAGTAGGGTGCGGTGGTCTGGTCCATATCCAGAATATCACCGATGATGGTCTCGCGGGTGACCTGCTTCACGGCAGCCTTCTTTTCGTCCTTGTCCTTCTTGAGCATATCAAAAATATCAAACATGATGGTATTTCCTTTCTGTTTCGGTCATTTCGCCAGCCAGACGGCCGACCATATATACTATACCCTATTACTAGGTTTATTTTCAAGTATTCTTGTAAATTTTAACGTTTTGGCTCTGTACGATCGCTCCGCGATGCCCGCTCCCCAGAAACCGTGAAGCAGCATGTAGTACAACCTCTCAGTCGGGCTTGCGCCCGCCAGCTCCCCTGGTAGGGGAGCCTTTGGCAAGAAGGCGAAGTTTGCGGGATGCCAAGGCCTCTCCTACCAGGAGAGGTGTCACCGAAGGTGACGGAGAGGTTTTTGCGCAAAAAGCCCCCTCTGCCTTGCGGCAGAGGGGGCCACGCGATTCAAACTTGTAAAATCAGCGCTTAGTTCTGCTTCATGCGAGCGAAGCAGTCAGAGCAGTAGACCGGACGGTCCTCACGGGGCTGGAAGGGAACCTTGCAAGCCTTGCCGCAAGCTGCGCAGACAGCATCGAACATCTGACGGTCGCCGCCGTTGTTGCCGCCGCGGACGCCGTTCTTGCGGGCGTCACGGCAGGGCTTGCAGCGCTGGGGCTGGTTCTCAAAGCCGCGAGATGCGTAGAACTCCTGCTCACCAGCAGTCCAAACAAACTCCTTGCCGCAGTCTTTGCAAACTAAAGTCTTGTCTTCGAACATAGTAGTATCTCCTCTTTGTTTAGTTCTTGCCCACGGAAGGATTGTAACCATACCTTTGGTTTTTAGGGACCATCGCGCTGATCGTAAGCTACCAGGGGCTTGAATGATAAAACATCCTCTAGCTGAGGACTCCACTATTGTACCGTTCTTTTTTGGATTTGTCAACCAAAAAACAACTCTTCGCCTTCCTTTTTGTGGATTCCGCCCAATAAGACAGACTTTGCATCGTTCAAAACAGCAAAAGAGCCGCGCTCCCCTGCGGAAACGCGGCTCTAGCAATGCGGCTTTGGAGGTTCGATTACTTCTCGATGACTTCCTTGGTGTCGCGGGCGATCATCAGCTCCTCGTCGGTAGCGATGACCAGCGTACGGACCTTAGCGCCCCAGGCAGTGATCTCGCAGACATCGCCGACGGGGTGCTTGTTCTTCTCGGTATCGATGCGGATGCCCAGCCAATCCATGTGGTGGCAGATCTTTGCGCGGGCGATGGCGTCATGCTCGCCGATGCCGCCGGTGAAGACGATGGCGTCCACACCGCCCATGGCTGCGATGTAGCTGCCGATGGTCTTCTTGATCTGGTAGTTCAGCATATCGGAAGCCAGGATAGCGCGCTCGTTGCCAGCCTCGGCAGCCTCCTCCACGTCGCGCTTATCGCTGGAGATACCGGAGATGCCCAGCAGACCGGACTTCTTGTTCAGGATCTCGTCCAGCTGGTGGCCGGTGATGTTCAGGGTATACTTCAGGTAGTTGACCACAGAGGGGTCCAGGTCACCGCAGCGGGTGCCCATCATCAGGCCAGCCAGCGGGGTCATGCCCATGGAGGTATCGACGACCTTGCCCTGGTCCACAGCGGCGATGGAGGAACCATTGCCCAGGTGGCAGGTGATGAGCTTCAGGCGCTCAATGGGCTCTTCCAGGTACTCTGCAGCCTTGTGTGCAACGTACTTGTGGCTGGTGCCGTGGAAGCCGTAGCGGCGGACGCCGTACTTCTCGTAGTACTCATAAGGGATGGCGTACATATAAGCCTTCGGGGGCATGGTGCTGTGGAACGCAGTGTCGAAGACGGCGACCATCGGGATGTTGCCGAACACCTTGCGGGCAGCCTCGATGCCCAGGATGCCTGCGGGGTTGTGCAGGGGAGCCAGCGGGCTCAGCTCGCGCAGAGTGTCGATGACCTCATCGGTGATCAGGCAGCTGCTCTTGAACTTCTCGCCGCCGTGGACGACGCGGTGGCCGATGGCGTCGATCTCGCTGACATCGTTGATGCACTTGCCCTCGCCGGTGGTCATCTTCTTGACGACCTCAGCAAACGCCTCGGTGTGGGTGGGGAAGATCGCCGGGGTGGTGGCCTTGTGGCCGTTTGCCTCGTGGGTGATCATGCTGCTCTCCATGCCGATGCGCTCGCACAGGCCCTTGCACAGCACCTTCTCGCCGTCCATATCGATCAGCTGATATTTCAGGGAAGAAGAACCGCAGTTAATAACCAGAACTTTCATCTTCTTGTGCCTCCATATTGTTTTTCCGCCCGCCGGAACGGGCAGAATTTTACAGATTCCTAAAAATATTATATAATAGGTCTGCCCCCTTTTCAAGCCGTAAACGAGGCAAAGGGTTCTACAAAGTATCCCATCTTTTTTGTACATCCTGCCCAGAATCCGCAGTATATTGCCATTTTTTGTTGTTAGTCTGACATATATTTCACAAACTTACCCTCTCAGTCCGCTCCGCGTCCAGCTCTCCCAATGGGCGAGCCTTTGGCAAGCCGGGCAGGCATTTCTTCCACACCAAACAGGGCGGGCTCCGCCATCGAGGTAAACTCCCATGAAATTTGCCGGTATCATTGCCGAATACGATCCTTTTCACAACGGCCACGCCTGGCAGCTGGCGCAGGCCAGAGCGCGGGGGGCCGAACGGGTCGCCGTGGCCATGAGCTGCGGGCTGACCCAGCGGGGCGCTCTGCCCCTGCTGCCGGAGGCCGTCCGCGTCCGCGCGGCGCTCACCTGCGGGGCCGACTTCGTCTTCGCCCTGCCCGCCCCCTGCGCCGGGGCCGGGGCCGAAGCCTTTGCCCGCGCGGGGGTGCGGCTCCTTTCCGCCGCCGGGTGCGACGCGCTGGTCTTCGGGGCTGAGACGCCGGATGCTGCCCTCCTGATGCAGGCAGCCCGCGTCCTGCTGTGCGCGGACTATCGCGCCGCCCTCAAGGCCCAGCTGGCCGATGGTGCCAGAAACTTTGCCGCCGCGCGGCAGGCTGCTGTGGAAGCGCTCTGCCCCGGCACCCCGCTGGCCGCCCTGCTGGACAAGCCCAACAACAACCTGGCCGTGGAATACTGCAAGGCCATCCTCGAACTGGCCCCCGCCATGACGCCGGTCCCGCTGCCCCGCCAGGGCGCAGACCACGGGCAGGAACTGGCCCCGGACGCTGTCCGCTTCGCCAGCGCCAGCGCCCTGCGGAAGCTCTGGCAGACCGGCGGGGCGGATGCCGTGGCTCCTTATGTGCCCGAAGCTGTCCTTCCCTTCTACCGGGAGGCCTTCGCCGCCGGGCAGTACACCGATTTTGACGCGGCAGGCCGCTGCGAGCTGGCCCTGCTCCGCTCCCGCTGCGTGAGGCAGACGCCGTTTGCTGCCGTGCGGGGCGTTTCGGAGGGGCTGGAACACCGGCTGGAGCGGGCCGTGCGGGCCAGCACCACCCACGAAGAGCTGCTGGACGCCCTGACCACCGTGCGCTATCCCCGCGCCCGGATGCGCCGCCTTGCCATGGACGCCGCGCTGGGCTATGACGACGCCCTGCCCGCCCTGCCGCCTTATCTCCACCTGCTGGGGGCCAACCGGGAAGCGCTTTCCTTATTAAAGGAAGCGCACCTTCCCGTCTCGCACGCGCTGATGCGCCTGAAGGACGAAAACGACGCCTGCGCCCGGATGGTCTCCGCCCAGCTCACGGCCAGCGATTTTTCCGCGTTCTGCCGGAAAACACCGGAGCCTATGGGCAGCCCACTTCGTCAAAAAATTATCTTTTTGACGAAGTGACAAAATTTTTCGCAAAAAAATTGGCAGATACGCTCTTGTATCACGAGGGGCATCCGGTGTAGAATAATAGAGAACATTGGATACAACGAAGCGTCCCCAGAATGGGCGCAAGAGGAGGAACTGCATGGCACTTCATGTTCTGGACGAAGCCAACCGCTGCCTCGGCTGCAAAAAGCCGATGTGTCAGCAGGGCTGCCCCATCCACACCAACATCCCGGAGGTCATCCGTCTGCTCAAGGCAAACGAGCTGGATGCCGCAGGCCGGATGCTGTTCGAAAACAACCCCCTGACCACGGTCTGCTCTCTGGTCTGCAACCACGAGAACCAGTGCGAGGGCCACTGCATCCGCAACCGGATGCCCAGCCACGACCCGGTCCACTTCTCCATCATCGAGGACTACATCTCCACCACCTATGCCAACAAGATGGTGGCCGGCCCCTCCCCCAAAAACGGCATGAAAGCCGCTGTGGTCGGCGCCGGCCCTGCCGGCCTGACCATCGCAGTGCTGCTGGCACGCTGGGGCTACGACATCACCATCTTTGATGCCCGCGACAAGATCGGCGGCGTCATGCGGTACGGCATCCCCAACTACCGCCTGCCCGACAGTGTGCTGGACGACTTCCAGTATCACCACCTGGACCTGAAGGGGATCCGCTTCCGCCCCAACACCGCCATCGGCAAGACCATCACCATCGACGATCTCTTCCGCGACGGTTACAAGAGCGTCTTCATCGGTGCCGGTCTGTGGAAGGCCAACGCCATGCACATCAAGGGTGAGACCCTGGGCAATGTGGCGTTTGGCATCGACTACCTGGCCAACTCCAAGGCATTCCACCTGGGCAGCGACATCGCCGTCATCGGTGTGGGCAACTCCGCCATGGACTGCGCCCGCACCGCCATCCGGAACGGTGCCCGCCATGTGACCTGCTATGCCCGCCGCGATGAGGCGTGCATCAGCGCCTCCGAGTACGAGGTGCGCTACGCCAAACTCGAAGGCGTGGGCTTCCGCTTCTGCAAGGCTCCCGTCGAGATTCGCGAGAATGGCCTCATCTGCCGCGACACCGTCAAGGGTGAGGACGGCAAGTTCACCCAGGTGGAGGGCAGCGAGACCTTCTATCCCCACACCGGCGTCATCGTCTCGGTGAGCCAGGGCTCCGAGAGCAACCTCGTCAAGACCACCACCGGCATCGAGACCAACCAGCGCGGCCTGCTCACCGTCAGTGAGGACGGCAGCACCACCCGCCCCGGCGTCTTTGCAGGCGGCGATGCAGTCATGGGTGCCCGCACCGTCGTCGAGGCTGTGGCCATCGCCAAGCAGGTGGCGCAGTCCATGGACGAGTATATGAAGAGCCTGCCCGCCGATTCCACCCCCGACCCCTACGCCGACATCCCCACCTTTGAGACGCCCACCTCGGACGTGCTCGGCAAACAGAACATCGACTGAACCCAGCCAGCCCGGCCCCGCTGCCGGGCTGGCTTTTTATGTCGGATCTGTAAATATTCGGGGCCTTTTACATTCTTAGCCAATTCTTAGTTGCCCTGCATCGTCATTTCTTGTATACTAGAGATAAATCACAGCGTGATTATTCCAAAGAGGATATCTGTTTTTGTCATTCCGACGCAAAACAGGTCCAGAAAGGTCGGTGGACACTATACGCAAAGGTTCGCTTCCCAAACTGCGGGAAAAACTGCTCGAAGCATTGCAGGCCGTGCTGCCCATCGTGGCGATCGTACTGGTGCTCTGCTTTTCCATCGCGCCGGTCTCCCCCAGCATCCTGCTCTGCTTTCTGCTGGGTGCGGCCATGATCATCGTGGGCATCATGTTCTTTACCCTGGGTGCCGAGATGAGCATGAGCCCCATGGGCGAGCGGGTGGGCGCGGTGCTGACCCGGAGCCGCAGCGTCCCCCTCATCATCGGGGTGGGTTTTGCGCTGGGCTTTCTCATCACCATCTCCGAGCCGGACTTGCAGGTCCTGGCCAACCAGGTCCCCTCCATCCCCAACATGACGCTCATCCTCTCGGTCGCGGCGGGCGTGGGCTTCTTCCTCGTCGTGGCCTTCCTGCGCATGCTGCTGGGCATCGCGCTGCCCAAGCTCCTTGTCGTGTTCTATGGGCTGATCTTCGTGCTGGCGGCCTTCGTGCCCAAAGAGTTTCTGGCCGTCGCCTTTGACTCCGGCGGCGTGACCACCGGCCCCATCACGGTGCCCTTCATTATGGCGCTGGGCGTCGGTGTGGCCGCCATCCGAAGCGACCGCCACGCGGCGGACGACAGCTTCGGCCTCGTGGCCCTCTGTTCGGTCGGCCCCATCCTGGCCGTTCTGCTGCTGGGCATCCTGTTCCGGGCCAGCGACAGCGCCTACATCCCGCCCATCCTGCCCGATGTGGGCGACTCGGTGGAGCTGTGGCAGCTGTTCCATGTCAGCCTGCCCACTTACTTCAAAGAGATCGCCACCTCGCTGCTGCCCATCGTGCTGATGTTCGGCGTCTTCCAGCTGGTGGCCCTCAAACTCGACCGCCGGACGCTGGGCCGCATCGGCGTGGGCCTGGCCTATACGTACATTGGCCTTGTGCTCTTCCTCACCGGAGCAAACGTTGGTTTTATGCCAGCGGGTAATTATCTGGGCCAGGTGCTGGCCGGGCAGACCTTCCGCTGGCTCCTCGTCCCCATCGGGATGCTCATCGGCTACTTCATCGTCAAGGCCGAGCCGGCTGTCTACGTCCTGAACAAGCAGGTCGAGGAAGTCACCGACGGTGCCATCTCCGCCGGGACGATGGGCGCAGCCCTCTCGGCCGGTGTGTCCCTCTCGGTCGGCCTCGCCATGGTGCGGGTGCTCACCGGGATCTCCATCCTGTGGTTCCTCATCCCCGGCTATGCGTTCGCCATCGGCATCGCGTTCGTGGTGCCCAAGCTCTACACCGCCATCGCGTTCGATGCGGGCGGCGTTGCCTCCGGCCCCATGACGGCCACCTTCCTGCTGCCGCTGGCGCAGGGTGCCTGCGCCGCGGTGGGCGGCAACATCGTCACCGATGCGTTCGGCGTGGTGGCCATGGTCGCCATGACGCCCCTCATCACCGTGCAGCTCATGGGCCTGATGGCGCAGCTCAAGCAGCGCCGCGCCCGCAGCGCCCAGCCGGTGCACACCACCCCCGCGCTGGCCTTTGCCGACCTGCCGGATGACGCCATCATCGAGCTGTAAGGAGGTCTTTGCGTGAATTCACTTTACTGGCTGGTCACCATCACCGACCGCCGCTCCACCGACGCCTTTCTGGCTCTGTATGCCGAGTTCGGCGTCACGGTCAGCCTGCGCACTGTCGGCTCCGGCACCGCCGTGCAGGAGACGCTTTCCACCCTCGGCCTGGAAAAGACCGAGAAAGCCGTCCTCTTTGCCATGATCACCGCCGACACCTGGCCCAGGCTCCAGAAGGGCCTGCGCCGCAAGCTGCAGATCGATGTGCCCGGCACCGGCATCGCCTTCATCGTGCCGGTCAGCAGCATCGGCGGCAAGCGCGCCCTGCAATTCCTGACCGAACACCAGACCTTCACCGTAGAGGAGGAGAGCACCTTGAAAGATACCCGCTATGAGCTGCTGCTCGTCATCGCCAACCAGGGCCACACCGGTTCCATCATGGATGCGGCCCGCGCCGAGGGAGCCGGCGGCGGCACCGTCATCCACGCCAAGGGCACCGGCATGGAGGGGGCCGCCCACTTCATGGGGGTGGAGCTGGTCAACGAAAAGGAGCTGGTCCTCATCGTCTCCCACACCGCCCAGAAGAACCAGATCATGAAAGCCATCATGCGCAAGGCCGACCCCAAAGCCGGGGCCATCGTCTTTTCCCTGCCCGTCACCGATACGGCGGGCCTGCGGCTTCTGGATGAAGAATCATAATCAGAACAAGAAGAACGGCACCCATCGGGTGCCGTTCTTTTTGTGATTGCATGGCAGGTGTGGATTTTTTCATATTTATCCTGTATCATAGGAGAAAGGAGGGATCTTCTATGAACTACACGCATCGCCGCCAGCTCTTCTGGAACAGCCTTGTCATCGTCCTTGGCAACGCGCTCTACGCGCTGGCGGTCGCCTTATTTCTGGAGCCTGCCGGGCTCGTGACCGGCGGTGCCACCGGCATCGCGCTGGCCTTCGGGCGGCTGACGGGCCTGTCCGTCTCCGGCTTTCTGCTGGTGTTCAACCTGGCCATGCTGGTCTGGGGCTGGGCCGTTCTGGGCCGCGCCTTTGCGCTGAACACGCTGGCCAGCAGCATCCTCAGCCCCGTTTTTCTGGCGCTGTGGGAGCGGCTTCTGGCCGACCGCGTCCTCACCGAGGACATCTTCCTGTGCACGGTCTTCGCGGGGCTGGGCATCGGCGTGGCACTGGGGCTGGTCATCCGGGCCGGTGCCTCCACCGGCGGCATGGACATCCCGCCGCTGGTGCTTCAGAAATGGTTCCGCCTGCCGGTGTCTCTCACGATGATGGTCTTCGACATCGCCATCCTGCTGGTGCAGACGCTCTTCAGCCCGCCGGAACAGGTGCTCTACGGCATCGTGATGGTCATCCTGCACACCATCGTCATGGACAAAATGCTCCTTCTGGGCGACAGCCGCACCCAGGTCAAGATCGTCAGCACCCGGTCGGACGAGATCCGGGATGCCATTCTGGAACAGATCGACCGGGGCGTGACCATCCTGCACGGCGAAGGCGGCTACACCCACGAGCCTACTGAGGTGCTGCTCAGCGTCGTTTCCAACCGGGAGCTGCCCAAGCTCGAAAAGCTCGTCCATTCCATTGATCCGGAATGCTTTCTCATCGTCAGCCGCGTCACCGAAGTCAGCGGGCGCGGTTTCTCGCTGGAAAAGCAGTATCAATAAAATCAAACGGAGGTACCCACTATGAACCAGTTTACCCATCCCGTCGGACGGCGCAGCGCCACCCTGACCGGCTATGTCCAGCAGACCAGCAGTGCCCTGCCCAATCTGAATGTCTGTCCCGCCGTCCTCATCTGCCCCGGCGGCGGCTATGCCTACTGCACCGACCGCGAGGCCGAGCCAGTGGCGCTGGCCTTTCTGAATGCCGGTTACAACGCCTTCGTGCTGCGGTATACCGTCAGCACCAGCTGCCCCGGTGCCGAGGTGTTCGACAATGCGCTGGCCGAGGCGGAGGAGTCGCTCACCTACCTGCATGACCACGCGGAAGAACTCCACATCGACCCGGACAAGATCGCCGTGCTGGGCTTTTCCGCCGGTGCCCACCTGACCGGTGCATTGGGCACCATGGGCCGCATCCGCCCCGCCGCCCTGCTGCTGGGCTACGGCGTCTACGCCGCGGACGGTGTCGCCATGGGCGTCCAGATGCCCAATGTGCTGAACCACATCGACGCCCAGACGCCGCCGTCCTTCCTGTTCGCGACCCAGGGCGACCGGCTCGTGCCCGCCTCGAACTCGCTGGACTTTGCCTCCCGCCTGGCGGCGCTGCACACCCCCTATGAGATCCACATCTTCTCTTACGGCGACCACGGTGCTTCGCTGGGCACCCTCAACGTCACCGCGCCCCGCAGCTATGCGAACCCGGATCTCGCCCACTGGTTCCCGATGGCCCTGCGCTTTCTGGAGCACATCTTCCGGCATGACGAGCTTGTGCCCCAGCCCGCAGAGGCCACGGAGTACGGTCCGGACATGCGGATCGGCAAGCTGCTGGATGACCCCGCCAGCGCCCCGCTGCTGGCAGAGCACCTGCCGGAGCTGGTCGAACTTGCCCAGACCTATCCCGACTGCCGCGCCCTGACGCTGAAGAAGTTCCAGCTCTTCACCCAGACCCTCCCGCAGGAGCGCTTTGACGCCTGCGTCAAGGCACTGACTGCACTCAACTAAGCAAAAACGAGGCTGCCCGTATCCCGCGGACAGCCTCGTTTTTTTGTTGCTTTTTTACAGCAGCGGTGCCAGCACTTTGAGCAGCATGCCCAGCGCACGGAACAGCCACCGCCCCTGCCAGATGCTTCTGGGGTCGTTTTCCACGGTGCGGCACTGTTCCAGCGTCGCCTGAAAATCCGCCTCGATGTCCCGGATGCAGGGGGCATCCGTCAGCCAGACCGCATTTTCAAAGTGGTGGTACAGGCTGCGGTAATCGAGGTTGATGGTGCCCACCACGGCCTCCCGGTCGTCCACGACGAAGACCTTTGCATGGACGAAGCCCGGCGTCCACTCGCTGATCTTCACCCCCGAATCCAGCAGGGACGAATAATGGGTCTTGGCCAGCGAGTTCGCAAACTTTTTGTCCGCGATACCCGGCAGGATGAGGTGGACGTCCACACCGCGCTCGGCGGCAAACTTCAGAGCCGTTTCCAGCTCGCCGTCTAAGATCAGATAGGGCGTCATGATGTGGATGTACCGCCGCGCCCGGTTGAGCAGGTCGATGTAGACCATCTCGCCCACCCGCTCGCCGTCCAGCGGGCAGTCTCCATAGGGAGCTGCTGTGCCTCTGGCATCTTCCGGCACCGGGATGGGCTCGGCCAGAAAGGCATCGAACTCCGGCTCTTTCAGGATGCACCACATCTGCAAAAACAGCGCGGTCAGCGAGCGGACCGCCTCGCCTTCCAGCATGATGGCGGCATCCTTCCAGCGGCCATACTTTTCCACATGGTTGATGTACTCATCGGCCAGGTTCACGCCGCCGGTAAAGCCCACCCGCCCGTCGATGACCAGGATCTTCCGGTGGTCGCGGTAATTGTAATGGGTGGAGACGAACGGCTGCACCGGGCTGAACACCTTGCACTGGATGCCCAGCGCTTCCAGCCGCCGGGGGTAATCGCGGGGCAGGGTCGAAAACTCGCAGGTGCCGTCGTACATCACCCGGACGTCCACCCCTGCTGCGGCCTTGCGGGCCAGCACTTCCAGCACCCGGCCCCAGAACAGCCCCTCGTCGATGATGAAGTATTCGACGAAGATGTACTTTTCTGCCGTTTCCAGCTGGCGCAGCAGTTCCTCGAACTTGGCCTCGCCGCTGGGGAAGTAGGTCATGGCGGTGTTCTCATACACCGGGAAGCCGCCGCCCCGCCCGTACAGATAGGTCGCCAGCGACGCCGCGCCGGGTTCGGACGCTTCCAGCTTCCGGACGACCGATGGGTTTTGCGGCAGCTGGGTGCGCAGCACATCTTCCAGTTCCAGCAGCCGTTTGCGCAGGATGTTGTGGCCAAAGTTGCTCTTCACATAGAAGAACAGCGGCACGCCCACCACCGGGAAGAGCGCAATGACCACCATCCAGGTGATCTTTGCACTGTTGTCCATCTTGCTGTTCAGCAGATAGAGGACCATGGCCGCCGTGACGGCCACGCTGCCGCCGAAGTAGTGGGGCAGCAGATTGCCGAACCAGCGGAAGATGCTGACCAGCAGCCCCACCTGAAGCAGCAGGAGCAGCAGCACCAGCCCGAACCGGCTGAAGATGGCGTGAATGACCCCCTTCTGGCTCTTTTTCAGCAGCCGGAGGCCGCCGTCCTCAAACTTCTGGGCGTAGCTTTTGACATTTTGTTTCAGTTCGTTCTTCTGCATGGCGGCTCACCTCCTGCGCAGGGTCACAGCGAACATTCCCTGCGCGGCATGGCAGGCCTCCACCAGCGCCTTGGGCTGGCAGCAGAGGCCGTGGTCGTGCCATGGGTCATTGAACCAGTAATGCTCTGCATCGTAGCCCACCAGCAGCAGGCAGTGCTCGTTGCACTTCCAGGCAAAGTCGGTGCCGTCGGCCAACAGCCAGTGGTCCCGCTGTTCGGGCACCGGCTGAAAGTCCAGGGTCGCCCAGAACACCACCGGCATCCCGGCGTCGATGTACCGGCAGAGTTCCGCCGCCGTCTTGCCGCTCTCGTCCACCACCTCGAACTGCCCGGCCGCGCCCTCGTGTTCCAGCGCACTGTTCAGCGCCCGGACGATGCAGGGCGCATAGCAGCCGTAGCCGGTGTGGTCGTGCGGGTCGCCGGGGTAGACCTGCCACGGGTCCGGGCCGTAGAGTTTCCCATCCTGCTCCCAGTAGGGCGCATGGGGCAGGTCCCGCTCGATGAAGGTGTCCGGGTCGATTCGGATGCCCATCGCCTGCAGCAGCATCACCGCGCTGATGCTCTCGCAGCCGTTCACCCAGCGGTCTGTCTGGTCAATGTAGGGGGCCAAAACGATTTTTTTCATCAAATTTCCTCCCAGAGCATGGTTTGCTCTGTCAAAAACCGCGTTTTTGTGTTATGATAGGCAGTAAGATACAGTGTTTCTATTATAACTTATTTTGACCGGTTTTTCTACCGAAATCGGCAGGCGGGAGGATTTTGGAGCATGAACAATCTCATCATCGGCATCGCGGGTGGTTCGGGCAGCGGCAAGACCACACTGGCCATCCGGCTCAAGGAACGGTTCGGGGAGGACGAGGTGCGTCTGATCTCCCACGACAGCTACTACAAGCGCCACGACGAGCTTCCTTTTGCGGAGCGCTGCAAGCTGAACTATGACCATCCGGATGCGTTTGACAACGACCTGCTCATCGAGCACCTGCGGGAGCTGAAGGCGGGCCGCGCCATCGACTGCCCGGTCTACGATTACGCCGACCACAACCGCAGCAGCGAGGTGCAGCACATCGAGCCGGCCCCCGTCCTCATCGTGGAGGGCATCCTGCCCCTGGCCGAGCCGGAGCTTTGCAGGCTGTTCGACTACAAGATCTATGTGGACACCGACGCCGATGAGCGCATCCTCCGCCGCATCCTGCGGGATGTCAAGGAGCGCGGCCGCTCGCTGGACAGCGTCATCACCCAGTACCGCACCACGGTCAAGCCCATGCACGAAGCCTTTGTGGAGCCCAGCAAGCGCAACGCCGACATCATCATCCCCAACGGCGGCGAGAACGGCCCCGCCATTGAGATGCTGGCCCACCACATCCGCAGCCTGATCCAGAAGGCCAACATGCAGTAACATTTCCCGATACCACACAGCCGCCCCGCCGCGTTGTTCTCTCAACGCGGCGGGGCGGCTGTTGTTATGATCTTTGCTTGTATTTCAGGGGCGTCTGCACCTCAGCGCGGATGCGGGTCAGATAATTCCGCGTCTCTCCGGTGCTGCGAAGGATGGCGTCGAGCTGGGCCTTCTGTTCCCCGGTCATGCCCTCATCCTCGGCCAGAAGTTCGGCATTGCCCTGAATGACAGTCAACGGCGTCTTCAGCTTGTGAGACAGCTGGATGATGCTCTCCCGCTGCCGATGCTCCATTTCCCACTGGGCCTGCAGGCTGTCGGTCAGTTCCTCGCCCATCAGCTGCAACGCACGCAGAGCCTCATCGTACTCCCGCACCTTTGCCCCGGTAAAGTCGATGTCCTCGATGCCCTTTTTTTCGGCCACCTGCCGGGACACCTCCGTCAGCCGAGCCGTCTCCCGTCTCAGAAACGCACCGGAACGGTGGGTGCTCCACGCGACCACCCCCACCAGCAGGAAAATGCCCAAGATCAAGTGCATCGTCTGCACATCCGGCAGAGTATCGCGCAGAGTTGGGTCTGCATAGGGCACTGCGTAGTCAAATTGCAGCAGACAAACCGTCCCGTCCTGCAATCTCGCGCGCAGATAATACTGTTCGTATCCAATCTCCCAGCGAAGATCCCCCGTCCACTCCCGCATTGCCTTTTGCAGATGGGAACTGTCCATGTTGGTGGCAAGCACCGTATTCCCCTCTGCATCAATCAGCACATACCGGCACAGCGGGTCCAGCTCAGCCGGGTCAAATGTTTTCGCCGTCCGGTACGGCAGGATGTTCTGTACTGCCTCGTTCGAGACCCGCGCCGCCCGGTTGGCCGGAAGAAGCCATCCGCTGTCGATGCACAAAAAAAACAGCAGGAGCCAAAGCACCGCTGCCACAATGCAGCTCACCGCTGTCTGCACAAGATACCCCAGCAGCACGGCCCGCAGCGAGATCAATTTTCGCTTTTCCATTGATAGCCCACTCCCCACACCGTCTTCAAAAGCGTCTCCGGTGCCCCTGCGGCCCGCAGCTTGACCCGGATGTTTTTGATATGCTGGGTGATCGCGGTGTCGTCCGCTGTTCCATCCACGCCAAACACGGCTTCGTAGATCTGTTCCTTGGTGAAGGTCTGCCCGGCATGAAGCGCCAGATACTCACAGATAGCGTACTCCGAGCGGGTCAGCGGCAGTTCTTTTTCTGCGTAGGACGCCGATTTGCCCGTCATATCAAAGCTCACCCCACTACGCACCATCCGGTACACCGGAACACGATTCTGCCGCCGCAGATGGGCCGCGACCCGCGCCCGCAGTTCGCTCACCCGGAAGGGCTTGGTCAGGTAGTCATCTCCTCCAATGCCCAGCCCCTCCAGCACGGATGCCTCATCGGTCCGGGCCGTCAGGAACAAAATGGGTGCATCCGTCTGCTCCCGGATCCGGCGGCAGACAGCAAAGCCGCTTTCGTTTGGCATCATCACATCCAGTAGGATGCAGTCCGACCAGCGGCAGAGTGCTTCGGTCAGTTCTGCCCCGGAGCTGCATGTCACCACCCGGTGGCCGTCCCGCTCCAAGGCCGTCTTGAGCAGGATGCACAGGTCCGGGTTATCGTCCACCGCCAGAATGTTTGCCACACGATCACCTCATCACATTGTAAAGCAGGCAGGACGCCCCATACAAAAGATAGATATGGGCCGGATAGAACCAGTAAAACAGCTGCTTGTGGCCGCTGCCCCGCTGGCCGTTGTACAGCAGCATCAGCACCACAGCGCCTACGCCGAACCACTCGTAGTAAGCGGTAAACATCTGTGTCCACACAAAGCCATCCTGCCGGCAAACCATCGCAAAGGGCAGCACCAAATCCCACAGAAGCGCATTCAGCGCCCACACGCCCAGCTGCACCGGACGATGCCCCCGCAGCGCATACAGCAGCACCCCGCCCAGCAAAAAGCCCCAGCTACCGTCTGTGACAGCCGTCCACATGGGCAGCGGACTCGTCATCAGGAACGCCACCACCGCAGAGGCAATGGGCATATCCTGCACTTGGGGGAAAAGCAGCAGAAAAGCCATGACCATATAGGGCCAGCAAAGCACAGTTGCAATGGCTGCTGCGCCCTTTGCAATTTTCTTTTCGCGCAGCCAGTCGATGCCCTGCCAGATCACGCACAGCAGCACAAGATCCTGAAAGATGGCATTCTGCGGATAAAAGCCGTCTCCACGCCGGAAGGCACCGGCATAGATCATGAAAAATTCCAGTGCCGCCATCGCCGTTCCGATTGCCCAGATGCGGAGAACGTAGCGCTTCCGGTCATGGGTGTGCGCAAAGCCCTCCACCGTGCAGAACAGAAACAGCGGCGCACTGAGCCGCCCCAGCATACTGAACACCGTCGGGATGCAGCCGGTGAACTCGAAGAAATAATGAATGTGATCCAGCACCATCATCAAAAGTCCGATGAATTTAAGCTGTGTTCCCGACAGACCCTTCTGTTTCTCCAACGTTTCTTCCATCTCAGAGATCTCCTTTTTCAGTTTGATGGATTCAGTGTAACAGAGAATTCTGTAGAGATTATGAGGGAATCAAAATTTTCAAAGGCGTTTCGTCAAGCGCAAATCCTTGCCGTACCAGTAAAATCGCACCCATAACAGCACCGCACCCAGCAAGAGACCTCCCATGGCCATCGTTTGAAGCGAAATGATGGCCAAAACTATTCCGCCAAGCGTTTGATGCAAGACCGCTCCGACCATATACAGCACCATAATATACAGCACCATATAAACCGCACACTTCAGCCGATGCTCCCGCGGCGGAAAACCGACACGCTCCATCATCCGCCGGAACAAATAGTACGACGCCAAGCAGCTCACGGCAAACTGGATCAGATATCCCAGCGAAAGCTCAAACCGAAAATCCGGGATCAGCGGCAAAAGAAACAATCCTTCCACGCCCCACCCGAAAAAGCAAAACAGGGGGATCGTAATTGTGAAGAAATCGAACCAGCTCAGCCGCCGCAGACTCGGTTTTACTTCCTGTACGAACGTATCAGCGTCCGCAATCACATGGAATAACTCGTTTCCTTCCTCGTTTGCATGAATAGCAAGGTCGATCAGGTCACTCCGGACAAGCTCGACACCACAGACATCCCAGCTGGTTCTCCGCAGATAGCGAATGATCTCCCGGATCTGCTTCCGACTGTTCTCCGAAACGAATTGTTCCCGCAGACGATTGGCTTTTCGCAACGCAAAGTAGTTATTCATCCGTATTCTCCTCCTTGAATATTTTCTCAACCAGCTGACACAGCTGATTCCAGTCTTTCCGGAAATCTGTCAGTGCCTCTTGACCTTTCGCCGTAACCACATAGTATTTCCGGCTGGGGCCTTTTGGCGAAGGACGGCGTTCCACCGTCACTTTTCCTTGTTGTTCCAAACGAAACAATAGCGGATAAAGCGTGCTTTCACTCAAATCCGAAAATCCATATTCTTTCAACTGCGTCACGATCTCATAACCATAGGTCGGTGCGCGGCTGATGAACTTCAGGACGCAGAATTCCAGAATGCCTTTTAAGAGCTGTGTGTTGTTTTCCATCAGGGGTCCCCCTTTCTATTATGTATTGCGTAGTAGCTTATCTACATTGTACTGCATAGTAGTATTTCTGTCAAGCACCATTGTAAAATAAAAACCGCCCCGGGAATTCTCCCAGAGCGGCAATCCAAAACGGCAAAGCAAAACCCCCGAGGAAAATCCTCGAGGGCTTTCATCAAGTCGGCGACTACCTATTTTCACGCGCCGTTTCCAGCGAACTATCTTGGGCACGAGTGAGCTTAACTTCTGTGTTCGGAATGGGAACAGGTGGAACCTCACCGTCATCG
>OIYY01000527.1_pt1 | contig 26418 bp, 18 predicted proteins | sample 1588341 | NCBI WGS metagenome assembly OIYY01 (sample SAMN03283287) | human gut metagenome | biome: human-associated habitat; material: feces | host: Homo sapiens | place: Peru | collected 2012 | reverse complement strand
TATGCTTTTATTATATGCTTGCCCGTGTAATAATTCAAGTAAATTTTATTATAATTTTTTGTAAATATTCCATGAACAATTATATTTTTATTATAATTCTTTTTTGCATATGTACTCCCCTAAATATATGCGAAAAGCATTTCAAAAAGTTTTTATTTTCAACTACAAGTTTCTCTTAAACAACATATAACTATCTGCTGTTCCAGTCTGAATCCTATAATAACAAGTCTCCTCTTTTCCATCGTTATATATAACTTTTGCCTCTATAAGTATGGCATTAAGCATGTCATTTCTTTCCCTAAGTACCGTATCTGATGATTGTTTATTCATATACCATGAATATGTACTTGTTGGAAATTCCATATACAATATTAAATCCAGTTCTTCCTGCTCTGCTCCCGATATCTTTTTACTTTGCGTTTTAATAACTTTTTTATCAAGGAATTCCTTAAGCTGCATATCTCTCTTTTCAAACTGTGCGCGTGCATTGTATGTAGTATATACTATTGATTTAACAGAATCAGCATCATATAACTGTGGCCATGTAAAGCCCATTATGTAAACATATGAAATATCTCCATCTTTTACATCCTGTTCTACAGACCTGCTGTTTATCTTGAATTCACCCACTTGTTCCCAATCTTCATATGTATCTTCTTTTTCGGGATACTCCACCTCCTGTCTGGCTAAATGGCTGCTTTCACTTGCTGTCTTATCACTCTCCTGTACTTCTTTATTCTTACATCCAGCTGATACACAGCCACATATAATCATCATCATTATTACAAACTGTTTAAATCTCATACATCCCCTCACATAATAATACATAATATAGCAGTATTAATAACTATAATCATAGGTATTCCTTTTCCCGAATTCTTTTTAAAAATGTGCCTTGAAGCGAATACTGTTTCAAGTCCGACTGCTACTGCGAATAGTATCTCCTCTGCCATGAGAATAAGCATATACTGGCTTATCGTTATATTCCTGAATACCTTTGCTGTATTCATATAAGTAAGGCTTATAAGCGGTGCATTAATATATGGCATACCATAAGCCTTATACATTATTATCATTTCGATTATATACAGTAAAAATGCACTTACCCCCACCAATATGCAGACAGCAGCAGCCTTAACTGTATGTTCCCATCTTCTTCCTCTCTTAGACGAGCCAATAAGCACATTCATTCCATTCTTATATTCCACTGAGCTTTCAGTCTCTGCAATAAGAACAACTCCAAATCCAAGTATAATATATATAAGCAGTTTTCTCGTTGCTCCTTTACTGCCAAATATCTGGTCGTATCCCCGTTGTGACATAACATACGCATCTATTCCGTACTGCTCTTTTATCTGTGAAACATATTCAATCTGCTGCATATATTCGCTCATGTTATCAAGCAGTCTCGCAGCATCCATGAGGTTGTACACATATCTGCTTACATCATCCTCACTAAGTTCTCCCCTCTCATACTGTTCTCTTGCAGCATCCAGCTTTACCTGTGCCTCATAAACATCATTTTGTCTCTGCTCTATAAGACTGGTAAATCCACTGTAATCCCTGCCACCATACTGCTGATAATATTCATCACGCTTCTTTTCATCTTCAGAATATGCTATTTTCTGGTTATTACATATAAATATTGTTATAAACACAACAACACATATTACAATCCAGCCTCTTGCTGTTATTAAAAATTTGTACATTTCTTTCCAGAAATGCGGAAGTCTGGACAAAACCCTTTGAACTCCATGTCCGATTTTTTCAATCATTTTTCCTATAAAGCCAGCGGTTCTTCCCGGACGGATAACCTTTCCAAGTAATACAAGAAATATTGCTGATATTATAGCTATAATAATACACACCATGCACAGCACATTTACCATGCTCACAGGAACACCTGCTATCATGATATTATCATACTTCCTAAGTATATTGCTTACATTCATCACATTTATTATATTAATCTTCTTGAAAATTCTTAACCTGCCCTGCATTGATATATTCTGGTATGCAAATGCTTCCGCTCCGGCAATTATACCAACCAGCACAACTGAACTGATTCTTTTCCTGCATAACGCAAATACGAGTGATATAACAAGCACTATTGCAATAACTATCAAAGATATAATCATATATCTTATAAAAAGATATGTCATTACGCTTATCGGATAAGTGAAATTATTATACCCTGTCAGACACTGTACAGGTGCGGTAAGAAAATCCCAGCCACCGTACACCATAAGCATAGAGACAAGACCGCATAACTGCATAATCAGTGATACAAATAAAGCCCCCAATCCGACTGCAGCAATGTCCTTAACTGCAATTCTCATTCTTCCATTGACAGCAGTATAGATAATCTGCCACATTCCATTATCCCTGTATTCATAAATGTTATAAATAATATATATCATCAACGCAAGAACGATATAGATAGAAATATCATTCTTCAGAAACTGTTCAACTGCCCTGCTGTTTAATTCCCTAACCTGTACATTTTCAATCCTTTTATAATCATTTTCCGTTTTATTGATATTAGCTATTGATTCTGATGTACCGAACACACTGAATTTTTTCATATTCGAGGCATTTGTAATAACTGCTTTGACACTTTCTGTATATCTATCAATATAATCAGACTTTTCCTCGTATTCCTTTGCAAGTCTCTTAAATATTCTTCTATCATCCTGTGCCAGTTCGTCAGCATGCTCCTGTATCTGTTCATCTGTATGCCCATTAATCAGCCAGTTGTACTCTCTTACTTTAATCTTATAATTATCTATTCCACAGTCTGAAAAGTCCCCTGCAAAAACAGCCACGACACATATACATGCCGCAGCCAGAATTAGCAATATTGTTTTTCTATTAAGCAGTCTCCCCAGTTCCTTCATCTACCTAAGCTCCTTAATATCCCCTTTTTCAATGTTGCTCTTATCAATATATACAATTCTATTATTCACAGATGAGAACATAAACATCTTCATGCTGTCCCCGTGCATAATTGAAAATATCTTTTTCTCGTCTGGAATCGTTCTCTTTGCTATAAGCTTTCCATCTAAGCCTAACTGATATATCGTATAATCAAGTGAACTGCTCTGTTTGTTAAAATACATTGCCATACCCTTATATCCTTCATCATCCATCCAGATATAATTCCCATCAAATGTTATATAAAAATATCCTGTATCATTATCACTTTTATATATGCTTTCTGACTTGCCGCTGCCAAGATCATATTCATATATCGTTCCATCTCCAAGACCGCTGTAATACAGCTTGTTATTATCTGCATCTATACAGTAACTATACACATTCTTGTCAAGCAGACATTCAGTATTTTCCCCTGTAATTCTGAATATTCCTTTTCCTTCCAACGAATATAATCCCTTATCATCTTTTGAAACAGATGTCTTTAAAAAAAATGTGTCACTGCCATATGTTTTAAGCGAATTAATTCCTATACCATATCCCGTTTCTTCGTATATTTTATCGCTCGAACCCGTATCAAGATTAAATCTGTACAGCCTTACTGTTACATTACCTTCTATATCTCCCGTTATCTCTTGAGATACATATGCATATCCATCATTGAAGCACATTGACACACTATCCTGTCCACTCAGGACGCATATGCTTCCAAGGTCTGTTCTCTGTGTTCCGTCAGCACTTATCCGTACAAGATTTCCCTTGGAACTTATCATATATATGTACGAATTATAGTAATACAACTCACTTTTAAACTCACTTCCTGAAATATATGCCATGCACTCTTCTCCATCATGCCCACATTGTGGTTTATTACATAACACAATGCTTTCCTCTGACTTATCATCATAAAACATAAGATTATCAGCTGATGCGCCACATTTATCAAGGTAATAATATCCTGAATCACATCTTGCTGCCTTATGCATGCTTTCAGAAAAATATGACTGCGTATTATCAATCTTGTCGCTTCCTACTGTTATCGTATTACCTGTTTTCCCCTTACACGACACAAGCAAAACTGACATTATAACAATTAATCCTGCTGAAATTCTTCTCATTGTAATCCCCCTTAAAGTTACTGCATCTATAGTCAGTTTAATTCACTATAGATGTTATGTCAATCGTAAACAACCAAACCGGACACTATTAATCATTGTCTTGGAACACGAAGCATTAAAAGAATTGTTGACAGTTACGATGGAATCATGAAATAGTTTTGGCACATTCGGTAATATATGGCACATTCTGCACTTGACAATATAAAAAAATCAGGGATTCCAGTTATATTTAATAACCGAAATCCCTGATTTATTATATTAATTTCCTTTATTATTCTATCATCTTAGAAAAGGCTCTTAACAGTATCAACTACATTCTCTACTGTGAATCCGAAATGCTCGAATAACTGGTTAGCCGGACCTGAAGCTCCGAATGTCTTCATGCAGATTACCTTGCCGTCAAGACCTACATATCTGTACCAGCCAAAGTCTGAAAGTGCCTCAACTGCAACTCTCTTTCTTACACTCTTAGGAAGTACTGATTCCTTGTATTCATCTGACTGCTTCTCGAATACGTCCATAGATGGCATACTAACTACTCTTACATCTATTCCTGCATTCTTAAGCTCTGCCTTTGCAGATACAGCTAAGTTAACTTCAGAACCACTTGCAATAATGATTCCATCTGGAGTCTCTTTATCTGAATCCTCAAGAATATATGCCCCCTTAAGAGCTTCCTTAGATGAACCTGCCATCTGTGGAAGATTCTGTCTTGTAAGAACTAATGCTGTTGGCTCGTCCTTAGACTCAATAGCGTATTCCCATGCAAGTGCTGTCTCTGTTCTGTCACATGGTCTGAATACTGTGAAGTCAGGCATTGAGCGGAACGCTGCAAGCTGCTCGATTGGCTCATGTGTAGGTCCGTCCTCACCAACTCCGATACTGTCATGTGTGAATACATATACAACTGGTAACTTCATAAGTGATGTAAGTCTTGCCATTGGCTTTGTATAATCACTGAATACGAAGAATGTTGCAACGAATGGTCTTAATCCACCGTGAAGTGCAAGTCCATTACCAATTGCTGCCATAGCCTGCTCTCTTACACCAAAATGAAGGTTAGTTCCTGCATAGTTCTGCTTAGAGAAATCACCTGCATCCTTCATATTAGTCTTATTAGATGGTGCTAAATCTGCTGAACCACCGATAAGGTTAGGCATTACATTCTTAATCATATTAAGAATTGTTCCACTTGAACTTCTTGTTGCTTCTGCCTTCTCAGGCTTTGCAAGATATTCTTCTGAATTGAACAAATCGGACATATCACATCCATTGTAATACTTATCCCAGAGTTCTTTCATTTCAGGGAATTTCTCACAGTATTCTGCAAAAAGCTTATTCCATTCTTCTTCTGGCTTAGCCATTCTTGCAGCTATCTCTTTATAATGGTCATATACTTCCTGTGGTACTTCGAAATCACCCTTGCATGGCCAGTTAAGGTTTTCCTTAAGTGCTGCAACATTATCAATACCAAGAGGCTCACCGTGTGCGCTTGCCTTACCCTGCTTTGCAGGACAACCATATCCAATCATAGTGTTAACCTTGATAAGTGATGGTCTTTCTTTATCTGCCTTGGCTTCTTCAATAGCCTTACCGATAGCTTCAATATCATTACCGTCAGCAACTTCGATTGTCTGGAAGCCAAATGCTTCAAATCTCTTCATTACATTTTCTGTAAATGCAATATCTGTGCTTCCTTCAATTGATATGTTGTTAGAATCATAGAATACAATAAGCTTTGAAAGACCTAATGTTCCTGCAAGTGAGAAACACTCTGATGAAATACCTTCCATCATACATCCGTCTCCACCAAGTACATATGTGTAATGGTCAACTACATTGTATCCGTCTTTATTGAATACTGATGCAAGATGTGCTTCTGCCATAGCCATACCAACTGCCATAGCCATACCCTGTCCAAGAGGTCCTGTTGTAGCTTCAACTCCGACTGTGTGGCCGTATTCCGGATGTCCTGGTGTCTTTGAGCCCATCTGTCTGAAATTCTTTACATCATCTAAAGAAAGATTGCCAATTCCAAGTAAATGGAACAATGAGTAAAGAAGCATTGAACCATGTCCGCCAGAAAGAACGAATCTGTCTCTATTCTCCCACTTAGGATCAGCCGGGTTGTAATTCATATGGTTAGTCCATAATTCATAAGCTGTAGGTGCAGTTCCAAGTGGAAGTCCAGGATGTCCTGAGTTCGCCTTCTGAATTGCATCTGCTGACAATACTCTGATTGCATTAATTGACATTTCATCGATGTTAGTCATAGTTTCCTCCCTGTGTAAGCACATTTGTGCATATAAATTTATCTGTCTTTAAAGTCTGCCTCTGTCAAGAATATAACATCACCATTCTCGCTTCTCTTTTTCTTAAGGCCGCCGAAGAACCTTCTTGATGCTCTTCTTTCAGAATTGACAATTGCCTGATTGATAATTTCCTTGATATCATCAAGTTTAATATTATCATTCACATTATGAAGTTTGTCAATCTTAAGATACAGTTCTAGTAATGCATCATCATCAACCTCATACTGTCTCTTTCTTGCAAACCGCTTTGCCATCTCAACAAGTTCATTGACTGTATACTGCTTAAGAATAATTCTGTGATTAAATGTGTTAGTTAATTCAGGATTAAAGTTAATCAGTACATTCATATCTGTATCTGAATCTTCGAATATAACTATCATTCTGTCAGTGTCCTGCTCAAGACAGTTAAGAAGCTCGTTAATTCTCTTAGGCTGGATTGTTCCTGCGCCTTCTACAATAAGTGCAGTACCTTTAAGTCTTCCCATAGCCTTTGCAATTCCGCGCTGGTTTATACTCTCTCCTGATGTCTTGGCAATCTTTTTCTGTTTATCAGGATATAATGTATTGATTGCTCTTATAATTGTTCTTGCCAGATCTGTCTTATCTGAACTTGAATTACCAGAAATGAGAATATTGCCCACTTTAGATGTATTAATCTGCATCTCATCATCGATTGTATCGAATAAATCAACAAGCTGCTCCTCAAGTCCTGGCATATCCCTGTACTTTCTGAATATCTTGGCAAGCTCTCCTGTAAGCTTCTTATCTTTTTCTTCTTCGACTTCATCGTTGTCTGTATTATATTCTTCCATACTCTCCGGCTGTCTGTTCTGTCTAGTAAATGGAACTGTTTCTTCTGGCTCAACGCCCGCAGCTGCCTCTTGCTGGGCAACAGCCTCTTCACCTTCTTTATTATTATCTTCATTCATCATTGAATTAATATCTGAAATCATAGATTCTGAAACTGTTGGAATCTGTGCCGTAACCAAAGGAATTTCTACACTTGGCTCCTCATCCTTAACCTGTGCCTTCTCAGATACTGCTTCGGCAGTCTTTGCTGCTTCCTGCTCTAATCTTGCAGCAGCCTTACCTGTTCTGATAGCTAAATCCATTCTTGCTGAATCAACCGCCATCTGTGCAAGAGCAACCTGTTTTGCTTCCTCTTTATCAATCTCTTTGCCTGCTACCAGAGCCTCCGCTTTTTTACGCTCAACCATCTTCTCATAAGCAGCACTCTTTTCTTCTTTCTCGTCAAGATATCTTTCAAGTTCTGATTTTGAAAATTCTCTTGTGTCCTGCTTACCGTATTTCTCTTCCCTGACAGACTGCATCCATTCTGTTATATCCATCTGGCCTTCAATCTGGTCATCATCATCTGATGTTTCAGTATTTTCAGCTTCATCAGCAATATCAGTATTCACAGATACTACTGAAGCAGTTTCCTTAACAGGCTCTTTCTCTTCCTGCTTTTCTTCCTGACGCTTTGAAGATGGTACAAATGTCTTAACATCCTCATCTTCTTCATCAGCTTTGAACAGATCGCTCATGTTAGCAGCAAGTTCTTCCTGAAGATTTTTTGTATCATAAAGGCTGTAATCCGGAACCGGAACATTAATATCAATGTTCTTTGCCTTCTCATTAATACGAGCCTCTGCTTCTCTTCTCTGCTCGGCTTCATCTTCTTTATTAATCTTATCATAATTATTTTCAAGCTTCTGCTTTGCATTTGCGATAAGTTCCTTTAATGAAAGATTAGCCTTGTTAATTTCATTAGAAAATGATTTCTCACCAGCCTCTGTCATAGTTTCCTGCACTTCAGGCTTTTCTACCTGTGGTGTCTCTATCTTACGTGCAGATACAGTCTGCTGGTTATCAGCCTCTGCTTTATCTGATTTATTTAAGGCTTTCATTATGAAATCCTTAATCTCGCTATTCTGGTCATTCTGGACAAGGTCCATTGAAAGAGGTCCCTCTTCCTTCTCCCTGTCATATTCTGGCACATTCAAATGAACTTCTTTTGCCTTAGTAGATGTTTTCTTTCCAATTACTGGCTGTTCAGGAATATCTTCCTTATCATCATTTTCTTCAGCCTCATCTTCTTCCTCTTCCCTGAAAACATCCTCAACATCATCTCTCTTAAGATCTATCAATGCCTTCTGTTTAGCAAAAAGTTCTTCCTTAGTAGCCTCAATGTCATCCTTTCTCTTCTTTACATCCTCTAAGATACCCTTCTGTGTCTTAGTAAGAACAACACCAAGTTTCTCCTTTAACTGTACTGCCTTCTCAACATATCTTCCATCCTGGAACCAAAGAACAATGTTATCACATGTCTTGACACACTCTTCTTTTCTTCCAGTCTTATAATAAAGAACTGCAAGCTCATACATATATTTTTCATCAATTTCATGATCCCTGTAATCCTCTAATATTCCTACAAGTTCATTATCTGATGCATTCTGTGCTTTTCTTAAATCATATAAAAGGATAAATCTGCTCACATCATGCTGTGAAGTCCTGCTATATTCTTCATAAAGTTCATTGGCATTTTCAAAATCACCAACCTTAATGAAAAATTCTGTAAGCTTATATACAAGCTTCCTTCCGCCAAGATTTCTGTTGTAAGCAAGAATAGCCATATCTCTTGCTTCTTCATAATCGCCAACTGCTTCCTGCACATTGATTGCAGTAGCAAGTGACTGCCAGTCCTTTACCTTAGACCAGTTAAGTTCCTTTGCGATAGCAGCAGCTTCAGCATAATCCTTCTTAGCAGCCAGTTTCTTAATCTGGTCTATCTTAATTCCTAATTCGTATTTATTCATGGTTATATATTCCTCATTCCTGTGCTTACTGAATGTTATAATTGATTTAATTGTCGTATTTTACAACTCATTAAAGTTTAGCACAGCCCAAGTTTATTGTAAACCGAGTTCACAGAATTGTTACAAATTTGTTACAAAAAATCAAATGTAGCCTGTTCATAATCCATTCTTGTATATTCAAGCTCTGTTTCCTTAGTACTGCTGTAATAATCAACAACCACAGTCTGCTGCCTTGAATCAACAAGCTTCTGTCCAAGTATATAATTGACATCGAATCGTCCTGTAATAGCAGGAGTTGCACCTCTTGCCGGAACAATAAGCTGTACATGGTTAGTAGCAAGCAGCTTGAATATCGGCTCCCATATGTATATATCCTTAGCCGCACCAAATGGATTATCTATAAATATAGTTTTTCCTTCAACACCTTCATTGCCTGATGAATTCATATTAGAAATGTAATTGATAATCGCAATAAGGAACTGGATATATATACCCTGTGACTGTCCTGTTGAACCAACTGCCTCTTCATATCTTAAGTAGCGGCTCTGGTCCTTGATTCTTTCTCTCTTGTACAGATTAATTCTGATTGAATTCATGTCTGTGACAATAACAGAGAAAAGTCTCTTCCATGAAAGTCTGTTTCTTATATACTTAAGTCTTTCTGCCTGCTCCTTAAAACTTTCCGCCATAAATACAGTTTCATCAATATATTCAGACATTTTTTCCTTGTAAAGTTCTTCCTTTATATAAGGAATCTGCAAACTGATAATTGCAATCTGTTCACCGTCAAGATTAATGTTAGACAACTGTGGCAGACGGTCAAGCTCTGTCTTTATGTTGCTGCATGTCTGGATACAACGGTTCTCGAAGTTATCCTTAATCATCTGCATATCCTCTATGCCCTTGGCAACACGGTCTTTTTCTAACTGTATAAATGTGTTCGTCTCATTTAACGATTCAATCATGCTTCTGGTCTTTGCCACATTTTCAGGAACATTCAGTGATATCCTTACTTCATCAGCAAGTTCAACCGCATTGAAGCCGTTAAGCAGGTCAATAAGCTTAGTTTTATTCTTGTTAAATTCATCAACCTTCTTATACTCCAACCTGTTAATTGAAGCATATTCCTTATGAACAGCCTCATATTCAGTAAGATTAGCTGTTATTCCTGCCACATCTTCCGGACGGAACTCCTCTGGAATCTGCATGCCAGCATCAGACACGATTCTTTCAAGGTCTTTTCTGCAGACAAGAATATCCTTTAACGAATCTGACATCTGTCTTCGTGTCTTTTCCTGAACCTTAGTGTTATCCTCTAACTTCTTGATAAGCGCCTTATGCTGTGTAATAAACTCCTCCGGTGCATCACATGGGAATTCATTAAAGCTTCCATAATTATTCTCAATCTGGTTAATACCATGCGCGATACTTCCCTCAAGCCTGTTAAGAAGTGCCTCCTGTGCCTCAAGTTCCTCTCTTACAGAATCACTCGCACCTACAAGATTGTTCAGTGCGTCCTTTGCATTTCTTAACTGCTGCGAACCTGCTGCAATAATCTCTCCAGCTTCATACTTAGCCTTAATATCGTCAAATGTATAGCCTCTGTACTCTATTGCATCACGGCATTTATTCATGGAAGCTGACAAATGATTCATCAGTGCCTGCTTATCTGAGAAATCACTGTTTTTCTGTGAAAGTGCAGTCTTTAATCCTGTGAATCTGCTCTCGATTTCATCTTTATCAAGGCGGCTTGTATTGTCATCAGTTTCTATTGAAACATTTTCATCATAATAAGGTGCATACTGCTCCTCCCATGACTTCACTATTTTCTCATAAGCCTTTCTGGTACTGTCCTCAAAATCCCTCGCAGCCTCATATTCAACACCTGCAGAAGATACCGCTTCCTCATATTCGTATACACGGTTTCTTGCGGCTTCACTGTCTGCCTTAAGCCCCTTTAACTTCTCATACTTCTTATCTATAGAAGAATTCATCTCAATAATCTGTGAAAGAAGCCTGCATGAATTTTCTTTTTCTTCAATGTCAGCCCTTGTCTGTGAAAGCTGACCTGTAAGCTGTTCCTTCACCTCATTTAATGCACTTCTCTTCTTCTCTGCTTCAATAATTCCCGTCTCGCTGTCAGCAATCTTTAATCTGACTGCCTCTGCCTCAGAAGCACCAGACTTATCAGCCTTAGCGTTATATACAAGTGCAAATGTATAATCATCCCACACAAGCTTCATTCTGTCTGACAGCTTTCCTGCCTGTGCCTTATGTGATTCAAGCTCCTCCTGTGCAAGCTTAATCTGTGTCTCAAGCTTTGCCTCATCACGCAAGAACGACATATCCTTTAATGCGAATACAATCAGGTCTTTGTTAATCTCTAGCTTGGTATCGATAAGCACCTGTTCACTTATAACAGGATAGGCTGCCGCACCTCTTCCGAAATCCTTAAGCATTTCATCTGCTTTAATTCTTTCGAAATCATTCTTTATTACAAATGCGTACTCAACGAAAGGTGTTCTCTTTAATACATCTCTCTTCTGTCCCGGATTAAGTGCCGCAAACCACTCATGTCCCTCAACTACATCTGAACCATACTGGCTCTCAAGATATTCCTTAAGTCTGTCCCTTTCAGGACTCTTACAGATGTATGTTCCCTTTCTTGCATTGTCAATAAAGCTCTCAAGCTCTGCTGCCGACTTACATTCCTCTGTATATTCACTACGCATCTTCTGGTAAGTCTCAAGAATAACTGAAAGCATTGCCTCATCATTATCTGCATTATATATTTCACGGATTTTATCCATGCGCTCTGTATCAGCACTTCCGGCTTCATCAGCCTTTTTAAGTTCTTCTGACTGCTCTGTAAATATATCAATAAGTGCCTTATTAGCTGATATTGTCTCATTAAGTGACATTAACTGCTGCTGTATATCATTGAATTTTTCGGACATTCTTGCTTCGTCATTCTTTAACAGTTCTTTATCCCTGAATGACTTATCATATTCTTCAGATGCATTTTCACATACAACAGTTCCCGCCTCAGATAACAACTCTCCAAGCTGTGTCTGTAATGCCTGTATTTCATTTTCAAGGTTATCTGAAAGACTGCCAAGACCTGCGGCTTCCTTATCAGCATTTCTAAGGTTGTCCTTAGTCTCTGACAACTTGACCTCAAGCGCCTTAACACGGTTGACAGCTATATCAAGCTTTTCCTTTAATCTGCCTGATTCTGTCTCATAGAACTTTCTGTAGCCTGCTGCAAGTATCTTTAACTCCGCTGTTATGTCAGTGTCTTCTCTTAATCTGTTCTCAATGGCAACCTGTAATCCCTTGTAGGATTTCTCATATTCTGCATAATCCTTATAATCATTGGCAGATTCCATTAAAGAAAGCTTTCCTCTCGCCTCCGCAATTGCTGCGTTCTTAAGTTCAAGTGTCTTTCTTGTCTCCTTAACCAGACTTTCAACGCCCGCCATTGAATTCTTTTCAGACATAACCTCTGCAACTGCTATGGCTTCCTTCTCATGTGCCAGCTCGTCATGCATTTTAGTGATAAGGTCATCCTGACTTTTAAGTTCCTTATCCTTCTTGTCACTTTCGCTCATGGCAACAAGAAGCAGGTCATAAAGCTGCTTCTCTATCTCTTCTTTTCTGTTATAAAATGCTTCGTATGTCGACAAATATTCCTTAAAACTGTCGATAGCTGCAATCTGGCTGTCATATGCTCCAAGCTGTGAATGTTTCTTGGAAAGCTCCACTAACTTGTCCTTGATATCCATAAGAGTCTGTGCCATCATGCCCTCATCATTATCAACTGACAGCTTGTTATTGAAGGATTTCTGGATAATCTCCTCTATAAGCAGATCCTCCACAACCTTACGGCTTGTCTTATAATTTGACTCAAAATATGTTCTTACATGTCCCTCTGTCTTGTTAATTCCACGGACAATTTCCCATGCACTCTCATATATTCCATAATTGCTTATAAAACTCTGATAATCGCCTTTTCTGTCAAATATTTTAACAATATATTTGTACTCGCTCTTCTCAAGCTCACGAAGATAAGCCTTAAGTCCATTATATGTAATTCTCTCCCCGTTATTTACAAGCGGAAGATTCTTAATGTCATTGTCCCCGAATTCTCTGTAGAATATGCAGTAATTAAAGTATTCAACACTGGCAGAAGATGTCGTCTGCTCCTGTCCATCCTGTGTCTCATCCTCTGTGCCTCTGCCCTTTCTTGCACAGAAACCTGTAGTCATGAACCTGAATCCATCCTTCTGATAGCATGGGTCTAACTTCCACTCTACTAAAGAATGAATACATGTGTTACCGCTTCCCTGTCTGAAAAGCTTCTCTATCGGCTGCTTGTCATCAAGCGTACAGTTAGGGAGCATATTCTGCATAAGAAGCAGCATAAGCAGACTCTTACCACCACCATTGGCAAGGTCATATATGGTATTCTGGCAGTTGAAGCGCATTACAAAATCGTCATACACCTGTGTACCGAAATTATATTTAACATTATTAACTCTGATTCTGTTAATCTGCGGCATCTCTTCCTCCATTCATAAGCTCGGCAAATCGTCCTCTGTAATCATCAAAATAATTCTCTATAAGACTTCTGAATCGGTCTGTCGGATAATATCTGTCCTGACTCTCAACTAGGAGTTCCTGTGCAACACAGAAATTAAGCACAAGCTTTACCATACCCGACTTGGAATTTCTTGCTGCCCTCGCTCCTGTCTGATCCTCTACTGTTGTAACCGGCAGCTCATCCCATGTAAGTGCTATCTGCTTAAAACTGTTCTCCTCAACCTCATCAAGCACAAGCCCTGCACTCTTATCGACAATACCGCCTGTTGTCTTATCAACATTTTTAATGATATCCTCTACCCTTATGAATTCTGCATAAGTAGAACTCATCGTGTCTGAATAAAACTCTGTTATTATGTTGTAGATTATGAAATACGCAAGATATAACTCTTTATTAACCCTTAAGCCAAGTACATTTCTTAATTCCTCATTGGAATATCCGAACACCTTGTTGTTATCACCTGCGCTCACATACAATCCGTTATTATATTCGTATATGTTAAGATTAAATTTCTTTAAAGACATATGAACGATGTCATACACTTCTGCGTTATTATTGTATTCCTGATAAAGAGCCGCATTTGCGCCCCTCTCAGACACATTTTCCCCTGTGATAAGCTTAGAAACTATGTCCAGCGCCTTATCTAGATTTCTATTCTCCATGTGCTTCCTTTCGTACAAATTCAACATCTGCCATCACGCAGTTATCCGACAATGTAACCAGACCGTCAAGCCCTTTTCTTATTACAAATGTAAAGCTTTCCGAATCCTTAAAGCCTTCCTCTAAGTATGCATCAAGAAATGTATCTTCCCCTGCATCACCGCCAAGCTGGTATTCATCCTTCTGACACAGATTGACAAAGAAAGAGAAAAAATCCGCATTTCTTAAAACCTGCTCTCCATACGCTCTCTTCATTGCGTCTGCAAACTGACCGAGAGTTATAATATCCGATTTTTTCAAACACGCAACAAGATTTTTCATAAGGAATATGTAATTATCCTTAATTCTCTTCTCCTCAATCTCATCTTCAAACTCGATATCTTCCGGTCTTTCATTGCTTATAAGTTCTTTCTCCTCATATCTTGGAGGCTTCACCATAAGCGCGTCATCAATGCTTATCAGGTCAAATGTCTTTCTTATGTTCGGCTTTAGAAGCGGACTTAACATTGTGACTAATATATCTGCATTGTCCCTCTTAATCATATCTGAAAGTGCCGATGTGAAATCCATATGGCTTCTTAATCTGCCAAGCTTCGCGCGTCTTATTGCATCATCGGTCATTTTCTGCATTTCTGTACAATCCTTTAACAGCTCACTGCGCCTGTTCATCGCCTGCTTAAGCTGTGTCTCAAGGCTGTATATCTCGTTCATCGTCCTGTAATAGCCTTCGCCTGTGCTGCCTGACGCATTAAGCTTCTCGATTGATTTCGCAATAAGGTCACGGTTCTTCTTAAAAAGCTTTTCCTCATCATCAAACCATTTCATTCCTGTTTTGACGAATTCCTCATAAGCCTCTATTCCTGCAAATACATCACCCGACAGTATTGTCATGACCTCATTCTTCTTTAACTTAAGACGGTTGACCTCTTCGTTGATTCTTTCAACGACTTCAACTCCGCCACGGAAGTTCTGTGAATTAATCATTTTTTCAAGAAGGAGCTGGGATACGCTTATCCTGCTCTCGTCCTTAATTTCCTTGGTATCAAGATAGAATTCAATAGCATCCGGACTTATCGAATACCACACGGTATTGTCCCTTATCGAACTCTCGATTATCTTCATTCTTGAGACTCTCTTTTTCCTGTCCACCGGGTCAAAATACGAGAATTCAAATGGTCTGCCATCATTCTTTATCTTGTCAAATATATAATCAGCAATATCTTTGCTGTCCTGTTCATTCAAATCAAGCCCGAAATCTCTCTTAAGTATCAGCCTTAAGAAATCAAGATATTCGGGATATGTAACATCTTTTTCCTTAAAGTTATTCTCCTCTATAAAGAAACGGAGAACTGCCATAACTATATAGCCCATATCAAGGATTTCGTACTTGCCGTCCTTGAAATTAGAAAATGATGTATCTATTAATCTGAAGAATGGATAATATTTCTTCAGATTAAGCATTCGCTCACGGTGATCCGATATGATATCACCTGTCATATTCTCTGCCATAGTATTCTTCATTTCTGCGCACGCATTTTACACATATTGATTAGTGTCTGGTGCGCTCAGGCACTAATCCTGCAACTCAGCTTTTATCTTGATCTTAAACACCAGTTCTTATCCGAATGTTAAAGCTCGGTTCTTCCATCTAACGCTCTTAAAAGTGTAACCTCATCGATATATTCAAGATCCCCGCCTACAGGTACTCCGCTTGCAATTCTTGTCACTTTAATTCCTGTTGGCTTTATCATTTTGCTTATGTACATTGCTGTTGTCTCACCCTCAAGATTAGAATTGGTTGCAATGATAACCTCATTAACATCTCCCTGAAGTCTTACCATAAGCTCCTTTAACTTGATATCAGCCGGTCCGATTCCAAGCATCGGGCTTATTGCACCATGAAGGACATGATATACCCCCTCATACTTTCCTGTCTTTTCATATGCCGCCATATCTCTTGTTTGTTCTACTACCATAATAGTCTTATGATCTCTTTTCTGGTCTCGGCATATTGGACAAAGTTCTTCATCTGTAAGTGTAAAACACTCCTTACAGTAGTGGATATGCTGCTTTGCATCAATCATTGTATCTGCAAGGCTCTTAACTTCAGACTCAGGCATGTTTATAATGTGAAATGCCAGGCGCTGGGCGCTCTTCGCCCCAACCCCTGGTAATCTCGACAATTCTTCAATTAATCTGTTAATATGACCACTGTAGATGTCCATTAGAATAAGCCTCCGCCTAATCCTCCAAGTCCTCCAGTAATCTTCGCCATCTGTGCCTGTGACTCTTCTTCGCATTTTCTTAAAGCTTCATTAGTAGCTGCTACAATTAAGTCCTCAAGCATCTCTACATCATCCGGATCAACTGCTTCAGGATCAATCTTAACCTTAGATACTTCTCTCTTACCTGTAACAGTTACCTCAACTACTCCGCCGCCTGCTGTAGCGCTGAATTCCTTATTCTCAAGCTCTGCCTGCTGCTCTTCCATCTGACGCTGCATTCTCTGTGCCTGCTTCATCAGATTATTCATATTACCAGGCATTCCTCCTGGAAAACCACCTCTTTTAGCCATTATATAAGTTCCTCCTTATCATCTACTTCTATATCTATGCCTACGAGTTCCTTAAGATCCACGAATCTGCTGTGGAAATCCTCATCATCGTTAAGCTTAGTCACTTTAATTGAAACCCTTACTCCTGTTCTCTCCTCAATGACATTCTCTATGCTCTCCATAACTTCCTGTCTGCTGAGTGAATTATAGGCACTAAGTGATTCTACCATAATTTCAAGACTAATTCCATCTTCTGCTAATGTAACATGTGCAGTTTGTAAAAATGTCTGATTAACCGGATCATCTATCGTTGCAACGATATCCTTCCAGCCTGCCGCAATTGCCTTAACATCTTCTGGAACAGCGTCATATACACGCTTTACTACAGGCTTCTTTGGTGCTTGCTGCACTGCCGCTGCCTGACCACCCGCAGCACCTGCATTTACAAGTCTGCCACTTTTAATATCATCAAGTACTTTCTGTAACTGCCCTTCAAGCATTGTCACACGGCTTACAACATCGCCGATATCCTGACTGTTATCCATTGCCGGGCGCATCAGCTTTATAAATGTTATTTCTGTTTTAACTCTCTTCTGTGTAGAGAATTTAAGGTCATTCGATAACTCTGACAACACTCTTATATAATACATAAGTGTATCTATATCAACATTTTGTGCGTCTTTCTTCAAATCCTCAAGATTATCCCTTGATACTTCTATTACATCTTCTATTCTGTCTGCATCTTTAGTTGTCTTAATAAGAAGCAGATTCCTCAGATACCATATAAAGTCTGTAACAAACTGCGACAAATCTCTTCCCTGCATTATTAGATCTTCCATCAGTGACATGCATACAGCAACCTCCCCTGACAGGATCGTTGAAAGCATTTTACTGAATACCGCTGTGTCAACTGCTCCAAGAACTTCAAGTACATTTTCATACTTAAGGTCCTTTCCCAAATAGAATGCCAGACACTGGTCTAACAGGCTTAATGCGTCACGCATAGAACCGTCTGCTGCTTTAGCAACATATTTTATAGCCTTATCTTCTACGGTCACCCCCTCTGCCTTCATAAGTTCTGACAGTCTGTCAGCAATCGTCTCTATTGTTATCCTGTGGAAGTCATATCTCTGACATCTTGAAAGGATAGTAATAGGAATCCTCGCCACCTCTGTAGTAGCCAGTATAAATATTACATATGCCGGAGGTTCTTCCAGTGTTTTTAGCAATGCATTAAACGCTCCTGTAGAAAGCATATGAACCTCATCGATTATATAGACTTTAAATCTGCCCTCTGTCGGTGAATATTGGACCTCTTCCCTTATCTGTCTTATATTATCGACACCATTATTAGATGCCGCATCTATCTCTATTACATTCATGCTTGTTCCTGCTGCAATCGCTTTGCATGTCGGACACTCCCCACAAGGATTGCCGTCAACCGGATGCTCGCAGTTAACTGCCTTCGCAAATATCTTGGCAACTGATGTTTTACCAGTTCCTCTCGTTCCGCAAAACAGGTATGCATGACCTATCCTGTCTGCATTAATCTGGTTTCGCAGAGTTGTTACTATTGTATCCTGTCCCTTGACATCATTAAAATTGTCTGGACGCCATTTTCTGTATAAGGCCTGATATGACATGATTACCTCCCTCTGCGCTGTATCTACTTTCGCAGCCCTTAACCTCATGCGTAAAACCATCCGCCTCCGGCGTCTGTCGCTGCTTCGCAGCTTATGTTTTACTTATGTCGGTTAAGTTCCTGCTTCGCAGGATAATTTAGGAATATCATACAGTTTCTTACATGCAAGCATGACGAATCTGCCTGACATTCCTAAATTAGCTGCGACGAGTAACATTTTAATAACAAAAGCCGTGCGTCCGGCTTCGAACTTCTGTCCACAGACGTTACCGATGCAGTTAGCTCGATCCAGGCACCCTTTCAACACCCGGAAGCTTCCACTTAATGCTGCTTCATTCCTGACCTGACATGGTTCGTGGATTTCCGTCGTGAAAGACCCAAATGTCAACACCACTTACACCGGGCTGCTCCATAAATATCAGCCCTCTGCCGAACATCACCCCTGCTATAGCGGATTGCAGGTTCAAGGTGCCGCTACTACCCCGGCTGCACGGTATTTCAATTATACTTGTTATATATGCCTGTTGTCAAGGTGTGAAGCATTGACAAAAAAAGACAGCCTCCACAATCCACGCAGAAGCTGCCTTACACATATTATTTCATACATATTACCCTAAACATATCTCTACATATTATTACTTTTCTTCATCCTTAGATTCTTCATACCTAGGCAGCTCAACTATCACCGCCTCATGATGAACAGCCGGAAGGAATTTCTCCATCACTTCCTTAGTCTTTAACTTAAGACTCGATGTATTAATGCAAGGATGACATCCGAGAGATTCTCCCTCAAGCACTTCCTTATCCATCAGTAACTGCACATGGTTATCCGTATCATTCATAAGTCCCATTATAGATACCGAACCTGGTGTTATATCAAGGAATTCCTCCATATATGATTCATCTGCAAATGAAAGTCGCGCTGAATTAATCTGCTTGCTCAGATCCTTTGTCTTAAATGGCTTGTCACCCGGCATCATAAGCATATAAAAATTCGTCTTCTGTCTGTTACATAAGAAAAGATTCTTACATATAAGTGTGTCCAGAATCTTATCTATGTCATTACACACTTCCATTGTTGTAGCAGGCTCATGGTCTGTTCTGTAATATTCCATTCCAAGCTTATCCAACAAATCATATACTCTGATTTCTTTTTCTAATCTTCCTGTTTCATCGGCAGGTCTTCCTTTAATAAGTTCCATGATATTTCTCCCTGACAATCTGATATTCCGTTATTCCGACTATCTCATATTCTGATAATCTACTCAAAATAATACAGATATACATCCTCAAGGTCAATATTATCTCCAACTTTTACTGCTTCTTCTGGCAGCTCATCACCTACAACTCTTAACGCAAGACCGTTCTTTCTCTGTCTGATATTGCCAATCTTGTATTCCTTCTGCAGCTCGCCGACCTCGTCAAGCGTGCATGTTATCTCACCGACTTTTCCAGCCATGCTTTCAATAAGCTCAACAGGTGTTCCTGTCGCAATTATCTCTCCGCTCTTTAGAAGAAGTACTTTATCAGCAATACATTCAATATCACTTACAACATGAGTTGCGAAAAGAATTATCTTGTCCTTAGACAGCTCTGCAATATAGTTTCTTATTGAGATTCTCTCTTTAGGGTCAAGTCCTGCTGTCGGCTCATCAAGTATAAGAATCTTAGGATTACCAAGAAGTGCCTGTGCAAGCAGCACTCTCTGCTTCATTCCTCCTGAAAATCCTCCAATCTTTTTATATGCAACCTTCGTAAGATTAACTACCTCAAGCAGTTCATCAATCTGCTGGTTTACCGTCTTAACAACCTCATTGCCATTCTCATCAGTAGTCTTAATCTTCTTAACCCCCTTAATCTCTGCCATATATTTAAGAAATGCTTTAGGCGAAAAATCTTCATAAAAACCCTGTTGCTGCGGCATATATCCAACCAGACCCCTGAACTGTTTGCCAAGCTTTAATATATCTTCCTCTGCACTGTCCTCGCCAAAAAGAATACTTCCACCATTCATCTTATCTCTCGATACATTATCTGTGATAAGATTAATCATAGTACTCTTGCCGGCTCCATTAGCACCAAGAATACCATATACTCCCGGTGTAAATGTATAATTAATCCCCTTCAGTGCCTGAACTGTACCATAAGTTTTCTTTAAATTCCTTACCTCTAATTTCATACCCTGTACCTTCTCTTTCCTAATGATTTTCCGAACTACATCATAACCAGCATAATAATAATCCCAGCCACTAACTCTGTCACATAACGCACAATCATGAATTGTCCTACCGATGCATGAAGTATAAGACTTTTGATAGCTCCGATACTGCCTACTGATATAATCATTATACTACTAATCTGTGCCAGTGCAATCATAATTCTACACACGTTCCCTCCTTTTATTATTAATACGAAAAATGTTCCTGATAAGTTGACGCATTTTCACAAAAAAGTTAAAATTTTTATAATATTTTGTGGAGGATAATCTAGTGGATAATACTCAGGTAGATTTTAAAAAAGATGATTATAGATATATGAAACAGGCCATCACGCAGGCTAAGAAGGCTTATAAACTCAATGAAGTGCCTATCGGCTGTGTGATTGTGTATGATGGAAAGGTTATAGGCAGAGGCTACAACCGCCGTAACACTGATAAGACTTCTCTCGGTCATGCCGAGATTACTGCAATTAAGAAAGCCAGCCGCTACATGGGCGACTGGCGTCTTGAGGACTGCACTTTATATGTTACGCTTGAACCTTGCCAGATGTGTGCCGGTGCTATTGTTCAGGCAAGGATTCCACGCGTTGTAATCGGTTCGATGAATCCCAAAGCCGGATGTGCCGGTTCAATACTTAATATCCTTCAGATTCCGACATTTAATCACCAGTGCGAGATTACTAAAGGTGTATGTGAAGAAGAATGTTCAGAAATGCTCACAACATTTTTTAAGGAGCTGCGTAAAAGCAAGAAAAAGAATACTACTGTCACTACTGATGGAGAATAATTATGAAATTTGAATATACTTTTGAAGGCATGAAGCTTAAAGTACTTGATGAAACATTTGCAGGAAAAGTACTTGAGTTCTACAGCAGAAACCGTGAGGAATTCGACAGATACGAAGCTGCCAAGCCCGATAATTTCTATACAACAGAATATATTACAGCCACACTTAAAGCCGAATATGCTGCTTTGCTAAAGGGTGAATTCGGCAGATTTTTTCTTTTCTCTGACGACATGCCAGGTGAAATTCTCGGCTCTGTATCTTTTTTTGGTGTTACAAGCATTAATCGTTCATGCCGGATAGGATATAAGATTGATAAGAATTACCGTAAGTTAGGACTTGGAAGCCTTATGGTTAAACATATGCTTGAGATTCTTACACACGAAAAGGAGATGCACAGGATTGAAGCTTACATTCACCCTGACAACACCTCCTCTATTAATCTTGTCAAATCTCTTGGCTTTATATCTGAAGGAACCGCCTACTCCTATGTAAAGCTTAACGGCTCATGGCAGGATCATTTAAGATTCGTCTATATCTCCTGATACCAGTACCCAAAATATGGATTTGCATAGTCACTTCTGTGGCTCTTCTTAAAATTATTAAAGCCAAACATCGAAGCCATGTAGCGTTCACGGTTGCAGTACATTCCCGGAACGCCTATGAAATATTTAGTATTATCAAGGTTATCGCGCACTCTTCCAAAAAGAATGTGCCTGAAATTATAATAACCATGCAGCAGAAAGCTGTTTCCCGCGATATCAATTTCATTCTGGTTAAGACACTTTAACTTCTCTGGCGACACTTCTATACAATCATAGAAGTAATCATCGTCAAATGCGTCTATATAATCGGCCCGCACAAAAAGCTTTTCAAAAGGATCAGTCTGCGTTGCATCGGCTCTGTGTGCTTTTTGCTGCAAATGTTGTGTTTCCGCAGGTATTTTAGCTGCTGCTCCGGCAGCCTTTATATCTTCTGTGGCTGTGTCACTTACGCTTTCCGCAGTCACACCTGTCTGTGGTCTGTATGCTTCGGCCTGCTTTGACTGAACTGTCTGCGGTCTGCCCGCTGACACAGCAGGTTCTGCCTGAGCCATCTGCGATTCTGCCAACTCCGGTCTGACCGGTTCTGACCTTAACGATTCTGCCAGAACAGACTCTGACATTTGCTGTCCCCGCTCTTTCTCCTCACTCTGTCTCATACGCTCTTTTATAACAATTCCGGCTTCGACCTGCTTCTTTGCATCCATTCCTGAGAACACAAGCATGTCAGGAGTTACGTCCTCATCCTTCCACATAGACATCATACAGTCATATCTTGCATCCTCCCTTGCAACCGTAAGCCCGCATATATCCTTAAATCCATAACCGGTTTCATTGATATTATCAGGATTAAATATTCCACTGTATTCCATCTGTCCCATTTTTACAAGACATTCCCCAAGCTTTATAAGCCTGTAACCACCGTCAGTAACCATCATATATATTCCAAACATTTCCGGGCTGTCCGTCTTAACACCTCTTAAGCTGATACTTAACTTGAACTGCCCCTGATGAACTAATGCCTTCGCAAATCCTACATTTCTCCCCTTTACTCCTTCCGGATATGAATATATGTATGAAACAAGACGCTGATAATCCACAATAAACCTCCGCCATAATTAATTCTCTTATGCACCTTATGCCAGATTTCTGTAGATTATTCCGAAAATTTCCCAGTGACAGTAACATGCCGGCTGTTTTTCTTGACATTTTTTATTAAGTTTCATAACATTATTCTTATAGATTGGAGGCAATATGAGCGATAATAAATATAATAATGTTATGCACCTCGGCAACCCAACTAACACGATTGCCGTGCTTAACAGATATGGTTTTGATTTCAAGAAAAAGTTCGGTCAGAACTTTCTTATAGATGAAAATGTTGTTGAGAAAATCGTACGTGAAGCAGGCGTTACCAAAGATGATTTTGTTGTTGAAGTTGGTCCGGGAATCGGAACAATGACCCAGATTCTTTGTGAGAATGCCAGAGAAGTTGTTGCCGTTGAGATTGATAAGAAGCTTATTCCTATTCTTACAGAAGATACTCTTTCTTATTATGACAATGTGACAGTAATCAATGAAGATATCTTAAAGCTTGATATTAAGAAGCTTGCTGATGAGAAGAACGGAGGCAGACCAATAAAGGTTGTTGCCAATCTTCCATACTATATAACTACACCTATTATTATGGGACTTTTTGAGAGCCATGTACCATTAGACAGTATAACCATCATGGTTCAAAAAGAAGTAGCTGACCGCATGCAGTGCGGTCCTGGAACTAAAGATTATGGCGCTCTTTCACTTGCTGTACAGTTCTATGCCAACCCTAAGGTTGTGCTTAATGTACCTGCAAGCTGCTTTATGCCTCGTCCTAATGTTGATTCAGCGGTTATCCGTCTTGAGCGCTTCAAGACACCACCTGTTGATGTTAAAAATGAACATCTTATGTTCAAGATAATAAGAGCATCATTTAACCAGCGCCGCAAGACTATGCTTAACAGTGTCGGCAATTCCGGCATCGGCATCACTAAAGAAGCTCTTACCAGCGCATTAGAAACCATGGGACTTCCGCTTACTATCCGCGGCGAAGCCCTTACACTTGAGCAGTTTGCACAGCTTAGCAACCTGCTGTGCTAAATAACGTGATACCTATAAGTAGTCGCATTTTCACTGCTTTAGTAGGTATTTTTACAGCAAAATTCACGTAAAACAGGTTATTTCCAGACTAAAGACCTATACAACAACAAAAAACGACTATTTAGTAGGTGTTTTCATGGCTTTATCAATAAAAACCACGTTAAAAGACCTACTAAATAGCCGTTTTATTATAATTTATAGGTTTCAGCCCCATTTACACAAGAGAAATGGCTGCCATGCCGGCAAATTTTCCAACGTATTACTCCGCAAAAAGCAGCCTTCTCGCATTCTGGTTAGTAACATCAATAACCTCCTGCGTATCAAGCCCTTTAATCTGCGCCAGCTTTTCTGCAACATATTTTATATTGCGGCTGTCGTTTCTTTTACCTCGGTTAGGCTCAGGTGCCATATATGGGCTGTCTGTCTCCAGAACAATTCTATCCATCGGTATATACGCGGCTGCTTCCACAAGCTTCCTGGCATTCTTAAATGTAAGAACGCCGCCGATTCCTATAGAGAAGCCCATGTTAAGAAAATCTCTTGCTGCTTCCTTACTGTATGAATAACAGTGGATTATTCCGCCTGTATCCTGTCCGTGATTACTCTTTAATATGTCGATTGTATCCTGACATGCATCTCTTGAATGAATCATTACCGGCATGTGTGTACGGTAAGCTACATTCATCTGTGCTGCAAACCATTCACGCTGCTGCTTCTTTTCAGCCGCCGCAACATCTGCATCATCTGACACATAATAGTAATCAAGTCCGATTTCTCCAAGTGCAACAATCTTTCTTGCCTTAGATTCATTAAGCATGTTTTCCAGCCATTCAATGTCCGATTCTTTCAATCTTACAATATCCTCCGGATGGAAACCAATCGCTGCATATACCTTTTCATACTGTGCAGCAAGTGCAAGGGAAGCCTCACAGCCCTGACGGCTTGCACCCACATTAACAATGTAATCAAGCTCCCCTGTATCACTAAGCATGCTGCTTATAAGTTCATCTCTGTCCTCATCAAATCTTTCATCATCATAATGAGCATGAGTTTCAAATATCTTCATATCTATCAGCCAATCTCTGCGCCTTCAATAATATCCTTCTCAAGTGTAAGAACTGATAAGTTATCCTTATCATCCCATGCTGAGATAATCATTCCCTGTGACTCAATACCACAGATCTTTCTTGGCTTTAAGTTAGTACATACAACTAACTTCTTACCAATAAGCTCCTCTGGCTTATAGTACTTCTGGATACCAGACACAATAGTTCTCTTCTCATCACCAATCTGAAGCTCGAACTTAAGAAGCTTTGTCTTCTTAACAGCTTCACATGTAAGAACCTTGGCAACTCTGAACTGAACCTTCTCAAAATCATCAAATGTAATCTCAGGCTTAACTTCAACCTGTGGATATTCTGTAACACCATTAGCCTTCTTCTGTGCTTCCTGAATAGCCTCAACCTTTTCCTTAAGGTCCTTCTCGAAGTCAAGTCTTGCAAAAAGAATCTCTGGAGTCTCAGTAACCTTAAGTCCTGTTTCTCTTAAGCCAAATGTAGCAAGGTCGTCAAAATCTCTTACTCCTGCCTCTGGATTAGCTGGGTAAAGCTGTGCAAGAATCTTGTCTGTAGTCTCTGGCATGAAAGACTTAAGAAGATTAGCACCGATTGTAATACTCTCAACAAGGTTGTAGAGAACCTCTGCTAATCTGTCCTGCTGTGCCTCATCCTTTGCAAGTGCCCAAGGCATTGTCTCGTCGATATATTTGTTACATCTCTTAAAGAGTGTGAATACCTCTGTAATAGCGTCTGCTACATGAAGTGTAGCCATCTTAGCCTGAACCTTATCTCTTGTTGCTGTTACAACTGCCTTAAGGTCACCATCAATTGCAGCATCCTCTACACCAGTCTTATTAACAACTCCGCCAAAATACTTATTAGACATTGCAATAGTTCTATTAACAAGATTACCAAGTGTATTGGCAAGATCTGAATTCATACGCTCTACCATCAGCTCCCAGGTGATCACACCGTCATTTTCAAACGGCATCTCATGCAGAACGAAATAACGGACAGCATCTACACCGAAGAAGTCTA
>OIYY01000525.1_pt1 | contig 26440 bp, 34 predicted proteins | sample 1588341 | NCBI WGS metagenome assembly OIYY01 (sample SAMN03283287) | human gut metagenome | biome: human-associated habitat; material: feces | host: Homo sapiens | place: Peru | collected 2012 | reverse complement strand
ATCTATCTACTGTCAATTGAATGAGGGAACGCCCTACACCCATCACATCAATGAATTGTTTTGGGTAATCGGGGGTCGACATTGGCCAAAAGCGGCTGCCTACGCCGCCTGCCATAATGATGATTTGAATATCGTTGTACATTTTAATATTTTCTTTTTGATGTAATTTAAAGCAAACTGAATATCAAAAAACAACATTGTTTCTTCCAATAAAAAAGCTACTACTATCTTCTGACAGTATTCTAGCAGGTATGCCTCCTACAATACAATTATCTGGAATATCGTTTATTACAACAGAATTTGCGACAATAACCACATTGTTACCAACATGCACATTACCAACCACCTTACTCCCTAGGAACATAGCAGCCCTATTTTCTAATATAAGCAAAGCCCAGAACAAATTACTCTTGCAGCCATAGTTGCCACCCTGTCTAATTTCTTATTACTCTTTCCCTATATTCTTCAGATATATCTCTTTGAATACACCAGCATTATCAACCATCTTGTCATTTACCCTATTCTGATACCAAACTCCAAAAGGCTTAACATAAAATCTTAAAAGTTTTACAAGAGGACGAACCAAACGCTTCAACGTAGAAGGATTATGCCAGGTTCCCATACCATGATGTATACAATAGCCAGCATTACGATTAAAAGTTGCAGAGTCAAAGTAGGTTCGAGGATAAACAAAACATCCCTTTGCAAACTCCCTATATTTACCATCCAATTTAAAATTAGGATAATAATCCAGAAAAGCCTGAGTAAAATAGCCATTATTGACTACCTTTTCGCCTGCTTTTAAATGCCCCTCAAGTATATCAAGAAGATATTTTATAAACGGATGATGTGAACGCACCATGATAAAAGCCGTACTCATAATACAATCATAAGCATAGCCAACTATCATATCTGCCTCATAAAACTCTTTAGGCAATGGCTTTATTACTTGTATATCGGTATCAAAATAGATTCCGCCGTGTTCATAAAGAACTTTCAATCTTACGTAATCAGAAACAAAAGCCCAGTCTTTCTTTTCCACTAAGAAGCGAATTGCTTCATGCTCATAAATATCTGAATTTCCTTCATTCCAACATTTAATTTCATTCTCCCCTAAATGCGAGAAAGACTTTACACACAAGCGAAGGATATAATTCATTTTACCCCCCCATACCAACAATAATGAATTTTATTTGGTATATTCATAACTAATAATTTTTAATTTATATACTAAATTTTCAGAAAGACTGTCAGATACTCACTGAGATAAGAAAAGTAGCTCAATAAATATACCTCAGCTTTCCCTTCCAGCCTATATTTTAGTTAAATAACTGTCCGATTCTTTTCTCCATAACATCAAAAGGTATGGAAAAATCATCATTCACCATCACATACACTGAATTCAGAAGCTTTTTTCGAGCCTCTTCCTCATTTCCTAATGGCAGGAATGTAGCATTGCCATCGAAAGTTTCATGAAAGATTTCAATATCGCTTAAAATAATTCGCTTACATCCACATGCTACAGCTTCAAAAGGAGTTCTACCAAAGCCTTCGTCTAGAGAAAGCAAAGCGAAAGCGTGAGCATAATGATATAATGTAATCAGAGTTTCCTCTGTAACATATTCTGTAAATATCAGATAATCCTTCATTTGATCTATAAGGACTTTTAACTCCTCATCTTGCCCCCATCCTTTTCTTCCAACTAAAACCAGTCTCATTTTTTTTTCTTTTAGAATTGGAGCTAATACCCTGAGAAGATACTTGAAATTCTTACGGGGCTCAATTGTAGAAACCGATATAAAGTAAGAATTTGGTTGCAAATTCCACTTATCAATAAGCTTAATATTAACTTTTTCTGAAACACCCTTAAAGCTGATAGCAATATTCTCACCCAAATTATATATAGGGGTATTTGTATATTCTGCAAACTGTCTCTTTTCAGATTCAGATATCGTAATAATACCATCTATCCATTTGAGCGACCATAATGCCTTGGGAGTAAGATAATATTTAGCCGCAAAATTCAAAGTTTTACGATACTTCAAGAACGCACAATCATGAAAAGTAGGATAAACCTTTCCTTTAAATCCCCACTTCAAATCAACCGGAGGAGGAAAAATCGGAAATAGCACAATATCAGGTGCAATCTTTCTTATGCACTTAGATAATTTTATATTTTCCAACAACAGACGATTGCTTTCTGGTATAATTACCGCATTCGGATTATCATCCAGTTCGTTCAGCACATGGAATATTGGAATTATCTGATTCCCACTCGTCAATAAAGCCCGATATAGGTCTATAGCATACATCTCTACGCCTGTCCGTTTACGACCATAGAGAGGTGTTAAATCAATTGCAATTTTCATATACTATTATGACTTTAATCTGTACATTAATCCTTCTATTCTACCCTTGAGAAGACAAAAACTTCTTCTTGACAGTAAAAAATTACCTTTGAATAAATTGATAATAATACCACCTAAAGGGCGAATCAAAGCACGTAAAACTAAATAGAAAGGATAATTATGCTTTTTCATTAAATATCCATTACCACGAGCATATTTATACGCTTTGTCTAAATCATCTTTAAAGAATGTCGTCTTCCCTAAGGGATGATGAATTTCTATTTCATGAAAGAATACAACATCTGGATGTTTTTTTATAAAATCTATAAGATAATCAGTTTCTTCACCAGAAGCTAATCCCCAAGGTGAACCAACACCTATATTTTCATCAAAACGGATATGTTTATCATAATGCAAAAATATACAAATGGAGCATGCGCTACAGTGATCAAACAAAGTTGCTTTCTTGTCATGATCAAGGTAATTTGCTAAAGGAATACCATTTTCATTAGTAGCCTTAATAAGAACCCCATCATGAGAGTTTAGTTTAATCAAAACTTTTGAAAGAGTATCTTTATCATACCAACAATCATCATCAGGAAATGCAATATATTTACCTTTTACATACTTTAAGCCAATGTTTCTTGCATGAGACAAGGAAGATGGTTTATATTTTATATACACAAAATGAATTTGAGGATTCAAATTTTTAAAAGCCTCCTTACAATCTCCTTGATCAACAAAAATTAATTGAATTTTAGAGAAATCTATATTTTCTTGAGCATTTAAGGATTCTACAAATCTATAAAGCTCAAAAATTCTATTAAAAGAAGTTTGAATTAGTGACAGCATATATATTACATGGTTATATTAAACAAATCATTTACATAAGGTATAACGTCTCCTGAACCGACAGCCGAATCGCGTTGCAGCCTACCATAAAATCTCATTATGACATACAAAATTGTTATTAATTGAAAAATACGTCTTTCTTTTCTGTCTTTTATAGTGTAAAAATAATTTGTCATTGGTATGATTCTGAAGAAAAACAACCCATCTGCAAATCGCTGAAATATCCATAAAATAGGCGAGAATAAATTCAACACAATAGTTCCAATCACACCGACAGCACAAAATTTATCGGTTAAAGATCCGTTTTTAATTGTTCCTTTATTTTTATAGAAATAAATCAAAAGTAAACAATAAAGAGAATGAGCTATTAGCGTTATATTTGAAGCATCACCAACACTATTCGTGTCCAAAAGATAATTCTGATAACGCTGATCACTTACAGATGATGCTAAGGAGCCCAAGAAACCCGAAACTTTTGAAATTAATACTATTCCCACAAATAATGAAACAACGATACTTATTGCTAAGATTTTTCGCGTTATAAAACGATCAAAATAAAATGGCAGTATTGCCAATACAAGTATCGCCTGAGATTTTTGAATCAAAAAGGCAGTAACTATAGTCAGTAAACAAAAATAGATATATTTCTTTTTAGTTACTGTTGTTGAACTTATCAAAGGAATATACATTAAAATCAAAGAGTGACAAAGAGACTGCCTCATTCCATTTAACGCAAAAAAATAATAAGATAAACCATATATCAAAAACAAAGCTAATGAAGGTTTTATTGTATATTTCCTTATAAATTTATTGTTAAAATAAAAGTATAAAATAAAAATAAAATATATAAAGAAAATTGCTTTATCTATAAGTAACTTCTTAAATATTACCATAGAAAACAAAAATCCAGGTTCAAAATCAAAATAAATTGGATTTATTGTCTGAAAAGTAATATGATCAAAAACATAACAATAATATGCAACATCACTACCGACAGTCTTTGCTCTTGTTGCACCTACAAACAATAAAATACAAAATATAATTAAGTATTGAACAGATTTAGCACGGGTCCGTAATCCGTTTTTGTTGACCAAGTTAAGTGTTTTATCTTGAGTCACACATATAAAGAAAATTAGAAATAAAATTATATAAAACAACATGAATTATTCTTTAATTTTCGTTAATTATAAACCTGATATCCCAACTACAAATTAGCCTAAATGATTTTTCCAAAAGCTTTTTGTATAAAAAAGTTTATTAAGCACATCTTTACAAGGAAGATGCAATTGGTAACAAAGTTTGTGTTCCATTAATACATACCAAGGCAACCAACTTGCATCATAATGATGAATTGAATACGAATCCGAGGTTAAATCCAAACGACCTGTGACATAATCCTTAGGGCAAAAGTATTCTTTCGGATATATCAACACTCCTGCAATCTCTTGAATATCATTTTCATTCTTCAAGCCATACTTACAAAGCAAATCTGTAGTAATTGTCACCACAGTTTCACTGCTATAAGCACCACCAGGAAGGACATAATGTTTATCCTTGTATATATCAAGGATTTCGCCATACAGCCCTAGGCCTGGGTTTACCCCAAGCCCTAGGCCTGGGGCGACGCCTAGCTGCGCAGGCGACGCACCAGCCTTAGCATCATTCTCACACCCCATAAACGGACCTTTTGCTATAATATCATCCATATTCTTGATAACCTCTACATCTGTATCAAAATAAAGACCACCATATTTATAGAGAATCCAGAAACGGGCATAATCACTCACAAAGGCATATTTCCTCGCTCTATATGCCTCTGCTGTATAAGGAATGATATTCACGTCAAAGTTACTCTCATTCCACTCCTTTATCTCATAGTCTGGAAGATACTTTCTCCATGACGCAATACACTTCTGTGCACTCTTTGGCAGAGGATTTCCCCCAAACCAACAATAATGAATTACTTTTGGTATCATAGTTTATTTTCCAAAAAAAATTAAATTCAAATACTTATTTATATCTATAACTTTAATAAGAATAACACATAAAATAACAACTAATACGCTCTCTAACAGTGCTAATGCCAAGCAATTTACCCCCCCCATAACACTATTGTCAAAACTATAAGTAGTTGGTAAAAAGAAATATTGTAATACGTAGATTTCTAACGAATGTGTACCAACGTAACTAAATATTTTTTGAATATTATTATTAAAAGTTATTCTTCTGAAAAGTATTAGTAATAATGGTATTGTAAACAGAGCCATTATCTTCCTAAACAAACCTGTTGTCTCATAACCCGAATAATAACAAAAATAAAAGGCTACACCAAATATCAGGAAGCATAATGCATAGACTACATCCAACTTCATCTTTATCACTGAAGAAATTTTTTCTTTGTTTTTCCATGTCAAAAAACCTCCCCAAAAGAATAACACATAATTTGTTATCTGATTAAGACATATAAGATTATATATATTTTCTGTTATATAATGAGCTAATATTTTTGTTATACCCCAAACACCCAACATATATAACAAATCCAATAATAATATAATTTTCACGCTTTTATTATTAAAAAATACCTTTACAATTTGACATCTAACATAAAAGAAAATAAACATTATAAACAAGGTTGGCAAAAACCAATAACCAAAATGAGAGCCTCCGAAAAGTAACTCATGTATTCCATCTTTGAAAAATGCATAAACTCCTCCAATAGTAGCTGTAGGTATTAACAATTGTTTCGCTTTACGCCCAATCTGTTTAATCGTCATACCTTCTTTAGCAAACATACCACTTAAAAAGAAAAATAACGGCATATTATAAGCTACGATTAGATGATTCCAAATACTGTTACTATATTGATTCCATGTAAAATAGAATACATGACCAATTATAACAGTAAAAATAGCTAATGCCTTTAGATTATCTATATAAATTATTCTTTGTTTCATTTCTTTTGTATCATTAATTTAAGTATCTATCCTTCAGACTCCAGACATCCAGCGTTACATCAACGCCATCGCTCATTAAGCGCCTAGCCAGTTGTTGCACCCTAATCTTATTCTCCTCAGGATGCCAACAATACGAAACAAATACTTTGGGATTATTCATATCTTATTTATTTTTCATCGAGTCTATTATATACTGAGCAACTTTAGAAGGTGCCCAATATTTTTCGTATTGTTCTATAACGTACTCCTTGCTAACTGGTTTTAAATGTTTCAGTTTATCAGTAACTTCTGAATAATCAACCTCATTATCTGGCAGATAACCCATTTCTCCGATTTCCGTCACTTCATCATCAAATGGATGATACCATTTCACATGGAGATTATCTGTAGCTATAGCTGTACCGCATACGAAGCTATCAATGAAACGAGCAGGAATACTCATTCGATAACCAGAAACATTGACATTGTACTGGAACTTTGCAACGTGTTTAGAGAAATCTTTCAGCGGTATAACTAATTCCCCATTAGTATTGACACCAGTGTCAGAGTTACCTCTATTAATAACTCTAGCATCATAACCTTCACCAAGGCCATCCATAATATCGGCAATCTTTGCACGTTTCTCATTTGGATGATTCATCTTATCGCCAAAGAAGCCCATTATATCAGACTCCCAATCCCAATCAGGTTCTGTTACCTGTTCTGTTGGCACAGGACCAGCAGCGTTACCAAAATAGCACATTGCCTTACCTGTTTTCTTTACGGAACGTGCAGAAAGTAAATTGTTATAAGCTGCATCCAATTCTTTGAACGAACAGGTTCGTCCCATAGAGCGAGGTCCAATCATTAAAGGTTTAATCTTTTTCTTATAAGTATAAACTTCAAGACATAGTTTGCGCTTTGCCTTCACCTTTTCTTCATCTGCAGGATTCTCAAATTCAGAATCAAAAAATGGTATATATTGATTTCCTATTAAGAAACCTTTTTCTGAAATCTCTTTAGGACATTGTAACTTAAAATAAGTATCAACGTCCTTCAGTAATTTACCGCTAAACATGTTGGGACTATCAGCAGAGTCGATACAAAAAGAATGAGTTTGCATACCAAACCTAACATAACCTCGAAAATAAGCTTTCGTTTTTTGTTCAGCATGCCCCCCTACAATTCTCTTAATCTTATTTTGGCAACGAACAAGAAATGTTGTATGATTTAACAACAATAAACGCTGAGAAAAAGGAATATCAAACTTTAGTTTAATTTTCCCTTCATTTGCAAGTGCCTGCAAGCCATAAACGAACCATTGATAATATTGAATTCTATTAGACAAATCAGTAATTACAACCAATGGTAAGGATTTTTTGTTACTCATATGCTTTTCTCAAAAAATAGTAATACATTTTTTCATTTCCCCAATCCTGGTAATCATCTACCTCAAATGGTCTGAAAGACATATTATCAAGCAACATGGCATAAACGATATGAGACATATATAGCTTTTCGAAATGACTCAATCGCTCATAATAAGAGCAAAACTGTTTGGCATTTTCAAAGAGATAACCACCTGCATTGAAATATCTACTGATGATCTTCTTTTCTATGATATTAGTGATGTAGAACTGGTCATCCAAATTCACATAACTCTTGTTGTGAGGATTTACTAAATCTAACTTATCCAAAGGATAAATGGCGATGCCGTTTGTCTCGGTAAAATCACAGGTAAAATAACCATCTGCGTCTTTTACGAAGATACCACCTTCTATCTGCTCTTGCTTCACACACTCATATATAGTTTCTGCTTGTGAATTAGTTGGAACTTTCAGAGATAGGACTTTCGCCTTTTCTGACAGTTCTAAATTGCGCAACTGTATGTCGAGCAATTCTGCCAGATGGTATTTCTGATCTAGCTTGTCTAAAATCACAAAATAGATATGCTCGAACTTTGTCAAATCTAAGCCTTGAATAGACTTGATGCAAAGCAAAACGCCATCTTCTGCAAAATTGAAAACATAAGGCATCGTATGCTCATATTCTGGGCGGTCTGCCGCTATAGGCACTATTAAACTTAAACTCATAACATTGAATTGATTACATTCTTAAGATAATTGGTTACTTTCTCTTCCTTGGCATACTGCAAGATACGCAGGAAGTTCATCAGTTGGAATACATGATAATATTCACGATACCAAACATACTGCGAATAGTAAGTATCTATCTCATGATCTATCTTTTGAGATATGATACTCAGTCTTACCAAGTCAACCTCTCCTTCATACATCAATCGAGACCATTCATACTTAGAATCCTGGCGAATCTTCACAAGGTCGAGCAAAGGTGACTCGATAAAAGAATCCAGGAAGTCGATGAGATAATAGTTGTTGCCATTGAAGAGGATATTTGAGAAAGTCAAATCACCATGACACTTTCCCATCGGGATTTCTACCTCAATAGGAAGTTGCTCAAACACTTTGCTACATTTCTCCAACAAAGCCTCAACATCTTTATCTCCTTTCAAGAATTCATTCACATGACATTTATTACAAACATCCAAGAATTTATCTTTAACAACCTGGGTATTGACCTTTCGAAGAGGAGAATCTTCAATCTCGGCATTCATGAAGATTTTCAAGGCCTTAACAAAGTAACTGATATTGTCGAACCCTGCATCCTCAAAATAATCAATATAGTTTTTGCTATACACATATTCCATCTTAATAATGAGATGGTCATCCGTCTTGTCTATCTCAAAGATTTCAGGAATACGTATATGCTGATAAGCTCTTCTACATGCCTCTTGCTGTTTTTTAGCTTGCAAATAAAGGCGATTGATGTATTTAGGGTCATGCGTACTCTTATAGATATACAGATTATTGCCGTCATTGACAATATCTATCTGACAGCCACTATGACCTTTTACTTGTATTTCCATAAAAATAGTCGTTTGTTATTTGAACAAAAGAAAGATTAGCAGCAACAGCTGCGCCTATGCCTACGGGAGAATCCTCGAAGACCAAAGCTTCGCTAGGTTGGATATTCAACTTCTCTAAAACTATATTATATATCTCAGGATTGGGTTTTCCATGCTCAACATCCTCACCAGCTATAATCAGCGTAAAAGCTTCCAAGGCTCCTATATGCTCCAAGGCATTCATTAAGTTTTTCTTTCGTGCCGTAGATGCCACAGCGGTCAATCCCCCTGCTTGCTTGAAGGACTTCAACATAGACAGGAGAGAATGGTTGACTTTCAACTTGTCAAAGAAGAGAGGATAACAATCACCCTTTGCCTTTCTGATTCCTTGCTTGATGACAGTATCAGAGATTCCCATATGCTCCATAAAGTCATCGAATCGGAAACCGAAACAATCTTGGTATTGCTGTTCAGTTAAATTCAAGCCAAACTGGGAGAAAGCCTTTTGGTAAGCCAAGAAATTAGCCTCGAAGGTATCCACTAAAGTTCCATCAAAGTCTGTTACCAGTAGTTTTATCTGTGACATTACATATAGCGTTTTAGTTCTTCTGGAGTACCATATGAGTAATACTCCTCCATTTTAGCTAACTTTACATGTTCACCATTCTTCAAAAGTGTATTGAAAAGCAAAGATACATAGAACTCTGGTTTTGAGAAGTGAGTATCAGCCAGCATAGCATCTGCTGCATTCAAGAAACTCTTGGACTTTGAGAAGAAATAAGCGCCGCATAAAGCATGGTGAGAAATTACCTCTTTCTCTGCGGTTCTGATAACATTCATATCAGCATCCACCTCTGCATAGCTATACTTTGGAAGGTCTGAGTCAAAAGATACCAGCATTCCACCATCAACATCTTCTATTGGTTTAGCTAGAATTGACTCGATATTATCAACATAATCCTTGCTCTTAAACTCCAGGTCACAATCCATAACAACGATGGAATCATCTGGTGCAATTGCTGAACGAGCCATCAAACAAGTCTCAACAGCACCTCTTGTTGTCTTCTGAACAGAGAAGATATTTGCATCTGGAAGTATCTGCTTGATCTTCTCATCTATTTGATACTTGTCTATATGTTCTTGTCGAACAATAAACGAATACTTCATCGGAGCATCTTCTACTTTGACACTCCCGATGGCACGAAGAAACAATTCCTTTTCGTGCAACTTAATCAATGGCTTAGGTGTAGTCCAGCCCTCTTTCAAGAAACGACTACCCTCTCCTGCCATTGGCATTATTATATGTAAAGGCCTCATCTTCTGTTCTATTTTTTTACAATTAGTGCTTACTAAATTAATGTTAAGTGTTTGGTAATTAACACACATTTCAGCATTCTTTTGTGAAAATTTAAAAGAATACTTACCCTGCTTTAGACTCATTTATAAAATCCTTATCCACTAAACTTTCACAAGTTGATATTCATTTGGAAAGTTTAGTGATTTACATTATGAATTAGCAATGTACAATCGATTAGCATGTTTGACTTTGGATACAATATCCATTAAAGATTTTCTCAATGATGGATGTATCCCCAAAAAACCGAGTATCTTATCGTATTTCTTGTTTTGATTTACCTTAACTTGTACATAAGGACGAGGCAATGGTCTAGACAAAATTAACTCTTTCTCTTTCTCTATATTATCTAAGATTTCGTAGACCCCATGCATAAAACCAACTAATTCGCTACAGTTTTCTCGCTTTATAATATCCTCATATTGATCAAGTACATCAGACTTATCCAAGATCATTCTTTGTTGTGAAAATGAAAAATGGGATATGACAGTAGCACAATCAAAACAATTTAATTTATGAATATGAGCAGGATACTTGACAGTTAAGAATTCTTCATCATCTCCAGGCACAATAGCATTAAACTTCTTAAAATCCTCTCCAAACCAAACAACTGCATTGATAGCAAAACGATTAAGACCTATTTCAAACTTACCACAGTACAATTCTGAGTAATTATTAGTTTTAAGGTAATTATTCAAGAACCAATCATGTAGTTGCATTGCGAAATAGCCATTATAATTTCTTATATTATAGCACATGCATGGATAATACTCTGTCAACTTCAATAATCCTTCATTTTGAAGAATATAAGTAGATATGTCATTGTTTATAACAAGAGGTGAAACCAAAAAATATTGAGGATTAGCTATTCTAAATGAAACAATCTCCTCAAAAAAGTTCGGTGCAAGCCATACAACATCATCATCAAGTTTAATATAAATAGTATTATCATCCTGACAGTATTTATAAAATGCATCTATACTTACCACTCCATTGATGACATTATCCGGTTGCCAAATTAAATTCACCTTAGGATATTTTTTAGCAACCTGCTCTAGAAAAGCGATATCAAGTTTATCTGTTGTGTTGACCCACAAATCATATTGGTCAACAATATCGCTTTGGAGGACTTGCGGAATCAATAACTTCAAGTATCTTCTGCGACCAGCAGCTGTATTAACTATAACTTTATAATTCTTAAACATAACTATTTATCTAAATTGTTTAAATTTAAAACTTTCTCTATAATAGGAGCCATATCATAATACTTATATTCAGCCAAGCGACCACCAAAGATTACATCATCTTCCTTATCAGCCAAAGCCTTATATTTAGCATATAGCTCAGAATTATGCTTGTCATTCACAGGATAATATGGTTCCATGCCATCTTTCCACTCCGTAGAGTATTCCTTAGAAATAACAGTCGTTGGGGTATCGTATACTTCCTGACCAAACATCTCAAAATGCTTGTGCTCAATAACACGTGTGTAAGGAACCTCACGCTCGGTATAGTTCACAACCGCATTACCTTGATAATTTGGCTTATCTATGACCTCTGTCTCAAAGCGTACAGTGCGATAATTTAACTTGCCAAACTGGTAATTATAGAATTCATCAATCTTACCAGTGAACACTGTTTTGTCGGCTATTCTCTCCCAATAAGAGCGTTTTTCAAAGAAATCAACATTCGTCTTTGTCTCAATACCTCTAAGCAAGCCATCAATAAGTTTGTTGTAGCCACCAACAGGGATTCCTTGATATTTATCATTGAAGTAGTTATTATCGAAGATAAGGCGAACAGGCAGACGCTTGATAATGAAGGCAGGTAGCTCTGTACACATTCTTCCCCACTGCTTCTCAGTATAACCCTTGATAAGTTTTTCGTAAATGTCTTTTCCTATCAATACCTGAGCCTGTTCCTCCAGGTTACGAGGTTCTGTTACGCCATCAGCTTTCATGCAAGCCACAGCTTCCGCTTTCTGCTCATCAATCTTAGCCTGGGCTTCCTCTGGTGTAGTTACCCCCCACATCTGATAGAAGGTATTCATATTGAAAGGCAAATTATAAAGTTTGCCTTTATAATTAGCCACCGGCGAATTGGTATAGCGGTTAAACTCAACGATAGAGTTCACGAAGTCCCACACCTTCTTGTTGGAGGTATGAAAAATATGTGCACCATACTTATGTACATTAATACCTTCAACATCCTCACAATAGATATTACCACCTAAGTGAGAACGTTTGTCTATCACTAAGCACTTCTTGCCTTGCTTGTGGGCAAAATGCGCGAAAGTGGCTCCGAAAAGACCAGAGCCTACTATTAAGTAATCATAATGATTTTCCATATAATAATTATCGTTTTATTTTTGACAATATTTGAACTAGCATTTCGTCCTTGCAGATACATAGGATAATGAAGTAAGCTAAGACTCCACAGCAACCTTGCAGAAGCAAGATGGTGAGCGTAGGCAGTTGCAAGAGGCTTAAACCATATAAGGCGAAAGCCATCACAATGCAACCCAACGCATAAGTGAGATGAGATTTCTTAAAATATATAATAGGTATATACTTGCGACCAATGAAATACATTGAAACTGTGGTTGCGACCTCAGCCCCTAGATATGCAATTGATGTACCTATATAAGAGAAGATCGGAATCAAACACAGGTTGAGAATCAAATCTGCAACCGCTCCTATACCGCAACACAAAGTTACGATATTGATTTTCCCTTTAGGAAACAACACCTGAATGCCAAAGACATTAGAGATTGCAACCATTAATATAATCGGTGCAATAATCTGTGATGGTAATATAGAATGCTCGAACTTAACTCCACATAAAGCCGTGATAAGACTTGGCGCACAGAAGATGAGACCAATCGTCATCGGAAGTGCTATCGCCAAAGTGAAATCGTAAGACTTTTGAATCAAACGATTGAATTCATCTTCCTTGTTCTCCGCAATGAGGTGGGATGCTCGTGGCATCATAACAGAACCAAGGCAGGCAGACATCGTCAACAACATTTGCATCACCTTAGTGGCTGCTGCAAAATATCCTACCGCCAAAGCATTCTTCAAGAATCCCAATAATACCGTATTCAGTTGGAGATAAATACTGGTTACCACAGAGAACGAGAAGACCTTCAAGACTGGCTTGACATGTCGCTTAACATGAAGTTCTGAGAAGATGATGTTCTCACGATGGATGTACTTACGAAGACGGAAGAAGTTGAAGATATTACCACCTAAGACTCCAAAGACGGTATAACAACCATAGTAGAGCAAATCTGTCTTACTCTTCACAAAGATGAATAAGAGAACGACAGAAACCGTCTTGATGATAAGTCCTCGTATGGTGATATATTTAAAATCCTCTATTCCCTGATAAAACCATTCACAGCCGATAGCCGTAAAAAAGATGGTAAGGCTCAGAATCAAGAACAATGGTATGTTGACTTGAATCTGCGGAACAGTCAAACAAAGGATGGCGACTATAGCGTATCCCACCAATGTCAGCATCGAATGCAGCAACAGGATCTCCATCGCCGTTCGATTCATCTGTACCACATCACTTCTATCTCTTGCTATCTCTCGGATGGCATACATCGGTATGCCTAAGCAAGTAAACAAGGAGATATAACTGATAATGGACTGGAAGAAGTTGATCTGTCCGATACCATCAGCCTCTATAACTCGGCAAACATAAGGAAAGGTTATCAATGGGAACAGCATCTGAGTTCCCGTATTGATAAGGTTGAGTATATAATTAACTTTTACTGATTGTGCCATGTAAACAATTTACTGATTGAATTTTATTCTTTATCCAAATCACAAGCATCGCCAAGACGATGGTTCCAAATAACCTTATAAAGAAAGCAAGGAATGCATCTACATTACTCGTTACAAAATCTCCCAAACCTAGATAGGCCAGATACACCAACACATAGTTGAAAGGATCGGAGAAGAGATAAAGCTCATAACTATAACGAGAGAATGTCTTGTAAAGTCTGAGATTGGTAATACATTTGAATGTGCCAAAATATTTGGTAAACTGGATCATGATGATGGAGCCATATACGCCCATCACTACTGTATATATATAATGTGCTGCTTTCATAAAAACAGTATCCCCATTACCATATTTCAAAAAGGCAATGAACAAGAGGCTATAAACTACAATGTTGAGCAGTAAGACTTGCCCCCCATCATCGCATCAAGCTTGCGTAAATGCTTAAAGCCAAATGCAAAATACACCAAATGTTTGAATGCAGCCAATATGCCCAAGAACTCAATGCCCTTATTGATAAAATACGTTGCTACTATAGAGACACCTACCAAACTAGGCAGGAACCACCGTTTATCCGTTAGATGCTTCTGATGCAAGCCATAATACATAAGAAATATCCAAAACAGGCTAGCCACGAACCAAAGATGTGAGTTACCCATCAAAAGGAATTGCCCCAGGACTATATCCTCTAATACGTTGGCGGACTCAGAATAATAACCACTCATATACTTTAGAGGCAAGGACAAGAGCAACGTGGTAAACAAGAAAGGCACAAGAAGCCTTCTTGCCTTGTTACTCACAAATGCCTTCAAGCCCGCTACCTTATGAATGGTCAAACTAAAGCAAGCTCCACTCAGCATCATAAATAATGGCATGTGGAACGTATAAATAAAGCTTACCATCGTACAGAGCAGCTTCTCTCCAACGGAATAGTCCGTAGGCGAGATATCTCTGAAATAATCTATACCACCATAAGGTGTCATCAAATTGGTATAAGTACAGTGCCCTATGATAACCAATAACATGGTTAATGTTCGAGCATCATCTATCCATAAAATATGTTTGTTTTGCATTGGAAATTACTTGTAATCTACTAAATGAGTTGGTTATCGTATAATTCATAATTTTGGAGAGACATATTTTCTGTTACTCGCTGAGTATTGTCTCATACCATTCACAAATATAACCGCGGGAATGTAGTAAGCGTCCAAAAATGTCACAACGCCCCTATTTGCGGGCTTTTTGCAAAGTCCGCAAATCTCATTTTTAAATTTCTTTCACTAAAAATTTCATTAATCCAAGCAGATTGTCATTGGAAGCAGGTTCTCGTAGTCCGTTCTACCAGATTTCACGGCCTTGAGCAAAGCCTTGAAATATTGCCTGAACGAGACTCCAACTTGCTTGCAAGTCTGGATAAAAGTATTGTACATTGCCGATCTCAATGCACCCTGTACACTACCAAAAAACAACGAGCCCTTGCGCTGTATGGTCTGGGGACGTATCGCTCGTTCTGCAGCCAGGTTATCTATGGAATATTCACCATCATTTCGATAGGCAAAGACTTGCTTCCAAAACTTATGGAGATAGTTCAGTGCTTGCTGCATCAGTTTAGGCAACTTATCCATCTTGTTCGCCATCAAGTCGAACATCTCATTCTGAAGTTTGTCTACGATACCTTGAGTATACTCATCATTGCGCATCTCCTTGATTTTTTCGGCATCATAACCTTTTTCTACATACAAGTCCTCACGCTTATAAAGTTTGCGAATCTTACTCATAGGTGAAGAAGCTTCTTTGCAACCCATACGTTCCGCACGTTCTAGCTTGGCACGAACGTGGGCAAGACAACATAGATGCTCTATGTCTATCAAGTCATCGTCGAGATACATGTAGCAGATATAACCATCACTCTGAAGAGACTTCAACTTGGCGTCACCCAAGAAGTCCTTCAAAACAGCACGGTTACGGCCACCACTCTTCTGATTGCCATACTTGTCTACCGTATCCTCATAGAAGAATATCACGATGTTGGCCTTGCGATTTACCAAACACCACATATAGGTCTTACGATGACCAAAGTGGGTCTGGAATCGCTCCCATGTCTCATCTACATTTACATTGGAGCCTGGAGCCAAGGCACGGTCCTTCAATGCAGGAAGCACAAGTTTCAATATCTCATAGCCCTTATCCGCATAGTTGGCCAGATTCTGGCGATGAGTCTTCAACCCCATCTCGGACAATCTGTTTTTCACCTCACGATAAGCAGGACAAGCCATGTCATACATATTTGATGTTTCTTCCGTCAAGAAGTCTGATGTAACATGGGTGCCAGGCACAATCTCGTCATAGAGGTAAGCATCCTTGTCATTCTCTAAAGGCATGAAGTACGTTTCCGTATGCCCATCAGGAAAAGTCAAGACTACTTCCTCGAACCAGTGTTCCTCTACCTTTGTTATTGTATGAAGTATCTTCTTAGGATTCTTCTTGATACGATAAGTCACGCCTTCCGGCAAATGACACAAATCGCACTTATGGATAATTGGCGTGCCAACTGTATGCTTGTTGTAAGTACGCCCCTTACGAGAAGGACCATGATATATTGTCTTTGGAGATGGAGCTTCTGAAGCACCATTATCAGAGTTTTCATCTTCCGAAGAGTTATCAGACTCTTCGGATTGCGATTCCACCGATTTCTCGTCATCAGAGTTCGAACCAGAGGAGACCTTGGCCTTACGATTTCCCTCTGGTATAGACGTATCCGTACCATCGAAGTCATCCCTGCCATCATTGGCTCCTACCTCTTCCGCTGAGCGACCTGACTGCTGGCTCTTTGTTCCACTGTAAAGGTCCGAACGAAGAAGAGCTATTTCATTCTCCAAGTCCTTACGCTCCTTGGCATTCTTCTTTCGCTCAGCTTCCAACTGACGGTTTTTCTCATTGGCATCTGCCAACAAGGTCTCAGTAGTTTCCAGCTTTCTCTTTGTATCGGTAAGCTCTTGTTTGGTTTCTTGCAATTGCTGAAGCACAACATCCAACTTTTGAGAATGGGTGGCACTTAACGCCTTGTTCTCATCATTGTATGTTTGCTGTTGAAGACGAGACAAACGAACTTCATCCGTCAACTCTTTAATATTGGCGGTAAGGCGGCTTATCTCCTCATCCTTGGACTGAATCTGAGAATACAAGAATTTACAAAAGTTATGTAGTTCTTCTCCTGTCATACCTTGGGACGGGTCATAGTCAGCAGAAGTCCGAGACTCCTGCTGAATTTGATCGAGACAGTTTTGTGCCTCTATATCTATGCCTAATTCGTCCAGTTCCATAACCTTTATATTTTAGTACAAAAATACTAAAAATATTTGAATTACGCAAATTCATACAACACATAACTATCTGATTATTAGTTAATTATATCTAATATAACATTACGCTCTAATCTGCTTTATAACAGGCGATGCCAATACTATCATCACGGTCTTCCAATCCATCTTATAGGTAGGAACTCCATCTCGGAGAACAACTTTTTTAAATCGATATTCATTGCTGAAAGTTCGTTCATGAAGATCATATACATGATGCTTATATTGAAACAACCTTATCGTTCGTCGGTCACGAGACATATAGATATAGATGTCACCATTGAGAGGGTCACGATGATATGTATTACGTATAATCTCTGAAAGACGAGGGCCCTTATACCTCATATCATGAAGCATGGGTAAGTAGTAGAAGTTGTCAAGACCTGAGAGCCTTAACATAACCCCTCCAATCTAGACACCAAGTCCTTCAGGCTAGCATAGTCAAGTCCACTCTTCTTGATAAACAATCCATCCATCGTTTGGATGGTAATGAGTATGCCACCCTTCGACTTCTTTGTTTTTGGCTTGGATGCTGACTGAGGTGGGACTTCAACATCATCTGTCTCTTCATCTGCAGGTGCTCCTTCTATTTCAACAGGGATAACAGTATCCTTGGCATGCTTCTTGAACCACGCATAGAATTGCTTGTATGGAACACCTTGGTTAATACAAAAGGAATCAATTGAAATTCCATGTGGCTCCCCTTCCGTCTTGTAGCGGAACCAGAATGTCTGAAAGTCTTTGTCGCTGTACATTTTACTTACGTTTAAAATTACTGGCGACAAAGTTACATCTTATTTAACAAATCACCAAATCCGTTTTTGGACGCTTACTACTCAGAACCTTTATTTGGGTGCTCCATAATTTGCCTCAAAGAGGTTATAAAATGCCATGGTCGTATCATATACCACATACAAGAAATAGAAGAAAGTCATCATATCAACAATCAATCGAGAATAAGTTGATATAACACTTACAAGTTCATGTATATTTGGTATTTTTATGTTCAACAGTTCAAATGCCAAGAAATCAACAGCTATAATAACAAACATGATTTTAATATTTCTTCGCAATGAACCTATGCAACTTGTAATGTCAACATCATGCTTATCTTTCATCTTTGCTAATTGTGCCACAATTAGGTTTGTCAATGTTGTATATAGAGTAGTCAATGTTATCAGTAATGCTAATAAATTGCCACTCAATTTATACAAAAAATCAGAATCTTCGTCAGCTATGAATGACAACAAGCCAACAATAAAAGAAAGCAGGATATAACCGAAATATCGGAAGATTGCACATTTCATCGCAATAGCTTATTGAATATTTCACAAACTTTTTCGTAACCTTTTTGAAAAAGATTGCCAGAAAGAGCTGTCACTATATCATTTAATTCAATGGTTCTCTCCGTCTTTCCTACAGAAATCATAGACTTTGAGCCATTTAGCCTAACTTTTATTTCATCTCCACTATCTGCGCCTGTCTCAGCAAGATTCACCATGTCTTTATCTGTCTGAAATATTTCCAATGCTTTTCCTGACTCTGCCTCAAACTCTAACGCCGAAGTCGAACATTTGTTGTTTTTGGACATGATTTTAATCATCTCCTTAACATTCGTATTTAAAGTCGGCAAATTTGGATAGGAAAAAATGAATCGAATTTTATTGATTTTTCCCGAGTTAACTGTTACGACATTCCAAAAGTCCTTGGTAGCATACATCTTTTGAATATTGATATGCAAACCTTCGTTTCTTAGAATTTCGCTAAAGGTGTACTGTAAGATTTTACTAACAGTATCTGTATCTTCAAAGGCACCAGATTTCTCTATTGCTATAAATTGACAGTCTTTTCTATTGTCAACTATAACTATACTGCTGGGGTTATATGTAATTTCTTGCTTGACAAAATGACTCTCCAAACGAGTTTTTCGGGTATTTGCCAAACGAAACACACTAATGCCTCCTTGGTTATAAATCAACAAATGCCCAAATCTTCTCTTTCTTGAATTTCGGAAGTAATCGGACTTTTCTATTTTTAGAATATCACTGAAGATATCTTGCTTCTTATCCATCAGTTCTTCGTCTGACAAATCAACATTCATGTTGCCAGACAAAGAAGGCTCCCTATCTTTAATTGGGGCAAATTGGTAACGATATATAACAAATGTACTCATGACAATTCTGTAAATATGGCTATTGGATCTATTATGCATTCATTTTCTGAACGACCATTAAACTGCATTTCAAGATTTGCTATTGTTTCGTTCATTCCTTGAGCAGCAGTTTTCATGTCAACCCCATGTAATTCTGGAATTTCCGGCTTAGGATTTCCTGCTTGCGTAACGATACCAATAACTGTGAATTCTTTCTCGGTAATACGAGAATATTTTGAAACAAGAACGTTTCCTTTTTCTTTGAAACATTGTGGATTCGCAACAACAGAAAAATTGAGGGATGATTCTGATAAAATAACTCGCACCTCAAAGCTTCCTTGGAATCCAAAATTCATAACTGTTGATAAATTCTTTATGTATTTATCATCTAATACTAAGCCTTGCTGCTTTAATTGTTCCTCTATCATTTTCTCTACACTCTTTAGAATCTGTTGCTTTTTATTTCGCTGTTCACGATCTTTAGTGACTTTAATGTCTTGATCAAATTGACTTCTTAGTTGCTCATTTGCCATATATTGTAAGCTCCCTATTGCACGTCCTATATTATTGAAATTTTCTATAATATATTGCATTCGAGCATAATCACAGAAGACTATCTTTCCACGAATTCTTACAAACCCCTTATCAAGTAAATCACTCAAAACATCCGTAGACTTAATATCATACAACAAAGAGCGTTCTTCCAATTCTTTTTCAAATAGATTGAAAGCAAAATCATGAAGATAGCACATTTCAGATTTTCCTCTTGACTGAGACATCATGTCTGCCATAAACCTTCCTGACAAAAAGTTTCCTTTTTGCTGCTGCTCTTCATTAAAGCTCTCTGTCTCTTTTTTCAAAATGTATTGCGTCATTCCCTCGAATAGCTGTGAAGAAATGGAATACATTTTATCTTCATCAAGATAGATGAATGATTTTATATGTAGTGTTTTATTTTTTTCCATTTTAAAATTTTGTTTTCCTCAACTCTTTCTCCTTAAGATAACTACTGATATTCTTCTTTCGGTAACGTATTATCGAAATAATAATATTAGTCATCCCTATTATAAAAATAAAAACGACTATGCCTATATACAACATACTCAAATTATCCATATACTATACAGTGCTGAGTTTTACAATTAATTTATAACTGAATCCTAAAGACAAAAAACATAACAAGACTGATGTAATATTTAATGCTATAGGATTTAATATCTGTACATTTGAGTTTTCTGCGACATACAGACACCCCAAATTTATACTGAGAAATATCAATATTAGTATTGACCAAAACTGCTTTGATAGTTTTTCTTTTTTGCTATTTTCGTCATTCTCTTTTATATTAATCATTTCATTAATGTTTGAAAGATTTAGAGTCAAACCGAAAAACACAAAATCTATCGCTGAAAAATACATTTTCCATGTTGAATTTATCATAAACAAAGCTGTTAATGCCCTGATTATTATTGGTAATGCTCCAACTATGGCTGTATAATATACCCAATTTTGTTTTTTCATATCCTTAGAAAGCGGTCACTTTAGGTACGTTAAGCCCTAAAATGAATGCTTTTTTATTGTCTTTTAAGAAAAAATCATTTGATTTTATGCCCAAGAAGTAACTGTTGCCAGCTGCCATCTATGAGCTAGTAAGTCTACCAATTCGTCCTTTGTCGTTTGTATATCACCAATACAGCGTCACCACTATATTACAAGTAATTACACCTATCAGTTTTTTGAAAAAAGTTATTTTTGTTCCCCATTGCAGTATCGCTCTGCGCTTGTCGCCACTCGAATGAGGAATATTGTTTTATTAACCTATGCTTGGCTTATGGCTAAACATTTCTATCGTTTCTCCAAATTCAGCCAATACTTTACCAAGATTGGGATTGTCATTTCTGATAATTACAGAAGCCACATTGTCTATTCCATATTCATCTAACAAAGTAGATGTCACCATTGTGAATCGATTACGATACTTATATGTATCGAACCAATTCTTGAACAAACGTCCTCTCATCAATTGCTTGCCGTCACTTGTAGAGCATAAAAACAACATCGTCGCCTTATTGGCATTGAAGAATTCCTCTACAATTGCTATGACTGTAGCTTTGACATTTTTATCACGAGGTGATTTCACACCATTGAGATTACCTATGATAAATTCGTAGGACTCATCGGATTGAATCAAATCATCAGGCATAAAGCCGATTGAAAACTCAGCTCCTGAATCTGCGATAAAAGTATATGCACCTTCTTGCGTATCTTCTTTCACAGCATATGGTGCACAACTATTAATCTTGACTAAATCTAATTTTTTCATTCTTACAACACACAAAAAGATTCTGCTTCCTTACCAGTTCTGCGGCGATAGTCATCACGCATTCGCTTTTCCATTTGTGCTATGTATTCTGCCTTTCGCTCCCTAGAAGCCTTGAAACGACGCATGAAATCAGCTTTTTTTTCTTCTATGTTCATAACGTAACCTCCTTATTAATTATACTTTGCGTGCAAAGATATACTTTTTCTATGATACCGCCAAATGTTTTTTGAAAAAAGTTATTTTGTAAATCACCGTTAGAACGTAATCGCCAAAATTAATGTCATTCAACTTGCAGCTCTCAGATACTCTATTGGGGCTGACTTTGCCCTATCATCCTCTCCAGATACCCATATAATTCATCTTCCATATTGCTATAGTCGCAATAGGGACTATCGTCGTTAAGCATATCTTCCATACGAGAATCACCCCAGGCTAACTCCAGGTCACCAAAAAGACGATGATGCTTATTGGTCAGCAACAGATGGAAATCCATTGCATCCTTCGTCTGCCAAGGAATATCTGGATGTTGACGCAAATGACAATACAGATGGCGCAGTACATCTAAGAATAGAACGACACTTGTCTGAACCCCACCACACCAATATGAATCAAACCACCTTTCATGTTTTCTACATGCCTTACCTAAATGGTCGAACAAACAGAAGATTAAAGAAATGGCTTTCTGATATTGCTTGTTGCGGATATACTCATGTACATTATGAATGAATGGGAACAGACTTCGGGAAACTTCCCGCTCTTCTTCATGAATCATTGCTGCATCAAAAGCGGCAGAAACTTCGGCTTGATGTTCTGACTCAAACTTATTCCATTTGCAACTACACCATTTCTTGATGCTTTCCATCGCTGGTCGATATTCCTTATAGCCTCGCTCCTTCCACTCTTCCAGGATATCAAAAACCATCTGATTCAAATCATACGGGGTGGTCTTGCAGTCATTGCGATACCAATCGTAATAGCATTCGTAGTAACCATCAACAAACCATTCATCACGGAACCAGAAATGGCAATCCTCCATGTAGTTCATCTCAAAAAGGAGATGAAGATACTTGAGCTGGTCTATATCCAGACCATCCAGTTTTGATTTCAGGTTTCTGAGATAGAGACGTGATTGAGCTGGTTTTGATTTAGCAGCCTCCACGTTCTCTTTTGCCGTAGCATATCGCTGCTCGATATAGGAAGTAAATGACTCGCTTATCTCATCCAGCATCACAAATCCATCCTTGCCTCTGTTTGCTGTATTGACCACTACCCAAACCATACATTTCAAATGATGATATTTGAGCAAGTGACGTTTCCAAAGAACATTTCCCTTGCCACCTGATATGATATCGTGAGCAAGGACTATTTCCTCATCATCTAATATCGATACCATTTCTTCGGAATGGGATACGACATAGGATGATATATAATCTGCCATCTTCTCTTTCGACCAAGACATTGGAATCTTCAAGGCTATATCTTGTCCAATAGCCACAAGATTGTCTTTCGAAAGTATCTGTAAACAAGAAGAATATCTCTTCGTTGTATCGTACGTCGAAGAATGAAATGTAATATAGTAACGGGTAGCCATTTTTTATTATTTTGATCTATTCGGTCTTAGGGATTCCTCATGTACCTTTTTAATAGACCTTAGCTTAGAAACTGCTAAGGTCTATTTTAGATTTATAATTTCCAATCTCATCTACCGGAAAACGGGCTTGATTGATAATCACAACATCATGAATAAACTTATTGCATTTTTCAACATCCCATATTCCTTTATTTAAAGCAATTTGCAAAATATCCAAAACGCCTATATACTCTATTCCATTCGCATCACAATATTCTGCCACATCCCGAAAGTTACTGCTAGCAATAGACTCTTTACCATATTTTGCCATTGCCATACATGCACATTCGCCATCACCATATCTCTTATTGAAATGTTTCAAGCTATAGTACTCCTCTACAATCATGCGTTGTCTAGGAAAACTAATCTTCTCAGCCTTGCTTTTCGCCAACCAGGAATCAACCTCCCCCTTTCGTGATCATCCCAAGGATGATAGGTTGCTTCTTTGTAAACTTGCTCTACTATCAGAAGATGATGAGGGGACAATATCTTGTCCAAATCATAAATATGTCCAGCGGCGATAAAATGAGATATGACATCCGAATCAACTAATATAACTTTCGCCCTTGCCATCACAATTTTCCTTTCTTAACTCAATGCCCATGTCCTTCAACAAACTAAAGTACTTAGCCTGTGAAATCAAGCCTTGATCATATAATTGGCGAGCTTTCACATTATAATCCCCTACCAATTCCTTACAACCATTAGGAGTATACAAATTTATGGGATAACCATACTCTACCGCACTTCTAATCACATTATGACTGAAGCTCTCAAATACTGTTTCCGAAATCACTCCCATCTCTTTCAATCTCAACAGAAGGCAGCTACGAGAACAGCGATAATTCTGCTCGATTTTCAAGATAGTAGCCAAAGAAATGGTATCTATCTTATATTCTGACTCTGGTATCTGCTGCCAGATACCATCAATAGGCAACAACAGACAACGAGCAAAATAATCAGCAAAATATTCCTCATTGTCCTTAGTCTGATTGTTTACATCATCAACATCATAAGATACCATAAAGTTATCTTGATAAAGAAAATGATAGAGTTCATGACAAGCAGTGAATCTTTGACGGCAATATATACTATTGGTATTTATGAGCATAAAACGTTTTACACCGTTGGTGTTATCTGTAAGTTTTACCGCCATTCCCTCAAATCCTTTTGATAAAGGCTGAAAGCTAGCAATGATGCCGTTTGCTCTCAATAGCTGATGAATACTAACAGGTTGTGTCTGTTGGATGCCAAATTTTGCTCTTAATCCGTTGGCAAAATTAGTCAATCGAATCTTATCTGTCTTTCTCAAGCTCATCGCACATCATAATATAATTAGTTACTATTTGCTGGAAATGAGCCACATCCTCAAGGTTGGCCTCACCATTCTTCCTAAAAGCGAAGGCAAGTTCTGCACGCTGAATATTGCCTGACAGAATATCATATTCATCGATGCTATAGAGACGAGCCAATTTAGCCAAGCCCTCCATTGATACCTCAGTTTCACCTGTTTCATATTTTTGATATGCAGGCTGGGAGATACCAAGATACTTACTGACCTCACCTTGGGTGTAGCTAAACTTTTCGCGTAGTTTCCTCAAGATGGATTTCTGATTTTCCATTATTGCCATAATTCATTGTTATTAGTCCTACTTCTTTAAGAGTGATAAATTCCGCTGCAAAGTTAATAATAATATTAATAACTTGCAAGTTTTTAGTTATATTTTTTGCGAAAAACATTCCGCAAACCTCTTTTTATAACCTATGCCATACGTATATCACCATTACGGAGTCCCCACTATATTAAGAATAGTTACACCTATCAGTTTTTGAAAAAAGTTATATTTGTTCCCCACCGCAATATCGCTCTGCGCTCGTCGCCACTCGAATGAGGAATACGGTTTTATTCTACGTCTGAGAGGATTACCTCTGGAGAGGTTCCCATCAGGGTTATGGCGGAAATCTTATGACCGCCATTGACCATATGTTCCAAAATGGAACAAAAGAGCAATGCCCTATTTGCTAAAACCATCAAGCACGTCTTGCTTGATTCTCTTAGCAACATCCAATTGTTCTTCGCGAACCATTATATGAATATACATATCGTTACCACAAGCATCAATGCAAATTGGTAAATCAACAACATTCATATCTAATAACCCTTGAAGCTTTTGAAACAAACTTGTAAAAAGTCTGTTACGATAATACTGTACCGAAAAGCCTTCTGCCTTTTTACGAGCATTCATCGGAACATCGGCTATATCATCGCATACATAATACAATATCGCATTGTCATGAGACCTGAAGAAGCTATAAATTTGATTAGAGATAAGTGATAAATCCCGAATCCCTGTCACATGTTTATAACTACCTATTCTGTTGAGATATATTCCCCATACCTCAACATCAGACTTTTCTAAGGCGGAATTTATTTCGGATGACAAAAATCTCGCTCCATCATTCAGAATTCGCACGATATATATATCACCCGTTTTGCTTGTAAATCTATATTCAAATGCATCCATTACATAGCAATATCACAAACCTCGCATCCTCGTTTTGCCATATCTTGCAGCTGAGCTGCCTTATATGCCTTCATACGCTTCACCCACTCTGCTACCTTTGGGGAATCGCTTTTAATAACTAATGTTTCTTTTATTTCTATCATTGTATAACCTCCTATAATAAAGACTGCTGCAAAGATACTACTTTCTGACGTAATCACCAAGGAATTAAGAGAAAAAATGCATTTATTAACCTATACTTGGCTT